>JACCDP010584890.1_pt1 | contig 13616 bp, 10 predicted proteins | sample 7445841 | NCBI WGS metagenome assembly JACCDP01 (sample SAMN15323441, study PRJNA562643) | freshwater metagenome | isolation source: river surface water | place: USA:Blue River Watershed | collected 2017-08-17
AGGTGCGGGCGCTGCGGCGCGCGGAAGGCGTCGTGTTCCCGATCTACTGGACCGGTTCGGCCGCACGCACGGCCGGGGGCGAGCTGCTGTTCGGCGGCGCGGGCGGCATGACCGCCGTGCTGCCCGAAAAGCTGCAGCGCTGGGACTACCGCCCACAGGTGCTCGTGACCGGCGTGACGCTGGGCGGGCAGCCGCTGCCGCTGAACCCGGCTGCCGCTTCGTTGACGGTGCAGCCGTCGGCCAACAGCCTGGCTGTCGAGTTCGCGTCCACCGACTTCTCGGCGCCGGAACGCAACCGCTATGCCTTCAAGCTCGAGGGCTTCGACGCCGACTGGGTGGACAGCGACGCGTCGCGCCGGCTGGCGGCCTACACCAACCTGCCGCCCGGCGACTACCAGCTGCGCTTGCGCGCCTCCAACCGCGACGGCCAGTGGGGCGAGCAGGAGCTGACGCTGCCGGTGCGGGTGCTGCCCGCCTGGCACCAGACCTGGTGGTTCCGCGGCGTGCTGGCGCTGGGGGGCGTGCTGCTGATGCTCAGCGCCGTGTGGATGCGCACGCAACTGCTGCACCGGCGCCAGCGGGAGCTGGAGCTCAAGGTCAAGCAGCGCACCGCCGAGCTGGAGTGCCTGCATCGCTCGCTGCAGGAGAAGACCGAGCTGTTGCAGCGAAGCAGCGTCACCGACCCGCTCACCGGGCTGCACAACCGCCGCTTCCTGAGCGATCACATCGAGCAGGATCTTGCCGCCAGCCTGCGCCGCGCCCAGGAAACGCTGGCCGCCGGTGGGCAGCCGCTGGACACCGACAGCGTGTTCCTGCTGCTGGACATTGACGCCTTCAAGCGCATCAACGATCGCCACGGCCATGCGGCGGGCGATGCGGTGCTGGTGCAGTTCGGCGCGCGGCTGCGCTCGGTGCTGCGGGAGTCTGACTATCTGGTGCGCTGGGGCGGGGAAGAGTTCCTGGCCGTGGCGCGTGACACCGACCGCGTGCGCGCCGAGGAGCTTGCCGAACGCATGCGCGTCATCATCGCCAGCACGCCGTTCGAGCTGGATGACAGCGCCCGGCTGGAGGTGACCTGTTCGATCGGTTTCGCCTGCGTGCCCTTCGAGCCCGAGCGGCCGCTCGCACGCAGCTGGCAGCAAGTCGTCAACCTGGCCGACCTGGCGCTGTACGCGGCCAAGCGGTCGGGCCGCAATGCCTGGGTGGGTGTGCACACCGCCAGCGGGCGCGGCGCCATCGGTGCGCGCGAGATCGGCGGCTTCGGCCTCAGCAGCAATCGGTCGCTGGACGAGGTGGCCGCCGCGTTGGCAGCGCCGGCCGAACCCGGCGCGATGATCAGCTGAAGCCCCTGGCGAGCGGCCGCGCGGGGGTCAGCCCCGTGCGGGCCGCTGCGCGCTCTTGGGGCGGAAGGCCTTGCAGACCTCGTCGCGCGTTTCCAGATAGGGGCCGCCGATGAGGTCGATGCAGTAGGGCACGGCGGCGAAGATGCCGCTGGCCTTCTCGTGGCCGGCCAGCGTCTCGGCAATCGCCTTGGGCTGGCCCGGCAGGTTGATGATCAACGCCTTCCCGCGGATGACGGCCACCTGGCGGGACAGGATGGCGGTCGGCACGAAGTGCAGCGAGATCTGCCGCATCTGCTCGCCGAAGCCCGGCATTTCACGGTCGGCGACGGCCAGCGTGGCTTCGGGCGTCACGTCGCGCGGCGCGGGGCCGGTGCCGCCGGTCGTCAGCACGAGGTCGCAGCGCTCGGCGTCGACGAGTTCGATGAGCGCGGCCGAGATGCCGGCCTGCTCGTCGGGGATCAGGCGCGGCACGAACTCGATCGGGTTGAGCAGCGCGCCGCTCAGCCAGTTCTTCAGCGCCGGCAGGCCCTTGTCCTCGTAGACGCCGCTGGACGCGCGGTCGCTGATCGAGACGATGCCGATCCTGACCAGCTCGGGGGCGGCGTCAGTCATCGGCGTCGTCGTCTTCGGCGGGCTCCGGCGCGGCGGGCGCTTCGGAGGCCTTGATGAACTGGAACAGCTCACGGAAGGCGCGGCCGCTGCGCTTCTCGGGCGCGTTGGCCGCGTCCTTGCGTGCGGCCCGCACGAGGTTGCGCAGCTGCTGGATGTCGACGTCGACATGCGCGTTGAGGAACTCCTGCAGCGCGTCGTCGCTGGCCAGCAGGCGGTCGCGCCAGCGCTCGGACTGGTGCAGCCGCAGGCTGTCCTGCGCGTGGCCGAGCTTGAACGCGGCCACGGCCTCGCGCACGGGCTCGGCGTCGATCTTGCGCATCAGCTTGCCGATGTACTGCATCTGGCGGCGGCGGCCTTCGAAGTTGGTGATCTTCTTGCAGGCCTTCAGCGCGTCGTAGAGGATCTCCGGCAGCGCCAGCGGCTCCCAGCGGCTCTCGGGCAGGGCCAGCAGGTCTTCGCCCAGTTTCTGCAGCGCGGTCATGTCGCGCTTCATCTGGGACTTGCTGGGACGATCGAAGTCGTCGTCGTCGAAATCAGGGGTGTGTTCTTGCATCTTGTGTCCCGAGGCCGATCCAAAGTGGTCAGCCCTGTCGAGCGGCGGCCGGAGATCCGGCCTCGCCGGTCCCCTGGCGGCGCCCCTTGAGGGGGCCAGCGAAGCCGGTACGGGGTGGTCCATGTTCTCTATGATTGTCGCCCACCCGAATTCAGTGTTCTCCATGTCTCAAGCCCAAGACGGTTTCGCCTACAGCCCCGAGCAGTTCCAGCAGTGGATCGACGATGCGCTCTCCGAGGCGAAAAAGCTGGGTGCCAGCGATGCCGGCGCCGAGGTGTCGGAGGGCTGCGGCCTGTCGGTGTCGGTGCGCTTGGGCCAGCTGGAGAACGTCGAGCGCAACCGCGACAAGTCGCTGGGCATCTCGGTCTACCTGGGCCAGCGGCGCGGCAACGCCAGCACGTCCGACTTCTCCCCGCAAGCCATCCGCGACACCGCGCGCGCGGCCTACGACATCGCCCGCTTCACGGCCGAGGATGAGTTCGCGGGCCTGGCCGACGAGGCCGACCTGTCGCTGGACGCCTCGCAGCGGCCCGAGTTGGACCTGTTCCACCCCTGGGCCATCGACGCGGCCCAGGCCGCCGACATCGCGCTGCGCTGCGAGGCCGCGGCGCTGAGGGTGGACAAGCGCATCACGAACAGCGAAGGCGCGGCCGTGTCGGCGCAGCAGTCGCATTTCTGGATGGGCAATACGCGCGGCTTCCAGGGCGGCTATGCGAGCTCGCGGCATTCGCTGTCCGTCGCGCCCATCGCCGGCCGGGGCGCCGGCATGCAGCGCGACGCCTGGTACAGCTCCATGCGTGACGCGGCCGATCTCGCCTCGGCCGAGGCGGTGGGGCGCTATGCCGCCGAGCGCGCGCTGTCGCGCCTGAAGGCGCGCAAGGTCGCCACGGCCGAGGTGCCGGTGCTGTTCGAGAGCACGATGGCCATCGGCCTGCTGGGCGCGCTGGTGCAGGCCACCAGCGGTGGCGCGCTCTACCGCCGCACGACCTTCCTGCTCGACAGCCTGGGCCAGCCGGTCATGGCGCCGCACATCGACATCGCCGAAGACCCGCACGTGAAGAAGGGCAAGGGCAGCTCGCCGTTCGACGACGAAGGCGTCGTCACGCGGGCGCGCTCGGTCGTGCAGGGCGGCGTGCTGCAGGGCTATTTCCTGTCGAGCTACTCGGCGCGCAAGCTGGGCCTGCGCACGACCGGCCATGCCGGCGGCTCGCACAACCTGCGCATGACCAGCCGCGCCACGGCGCCGGGCGACGATCTGGCCACGATGGTGCGCCGGCTCGGCCGCGGCCTGCTCGTCACCGAGCTGATGGGGCAGGGCGTGAACTACGTGACGGGCGACTACTCTCGCGGCGCCAGTGGCTACTGGGTCGAGAACGGCGAGATCGCCTACCCGGTGCACGAGGTCACCATCGCCGGCAACCTGAAGGACATGCTGCACAACATCGTCGGCATCGGCGCCGACGAATACACGATGGGCACGAAGACGGTCGGCTCGGTGCTGGTCACCGGCATGAAGCTCGCCGGCAACTGAGCCTGGCCCGCCGGGCCCGTACCGCGCAACGCGGGCGGGGCCGGCCCGTCTCTTGAAGGGGCAGCCGCCGGGTAAATCCGGGCCGTGAGGCTGCGGGCGACGTTCCAGAATCGCCCGTCATTTCTCACGACATCCCCCATAACAGGAGACAAACATGCCCATGGAACGCCGTTCCTTCGTTCGCCATGCCGGCCTGGCCGGCGTACTGGCAGCAGGCGCCGCCCCGGCCTTCGTCCACGCCCAGACCCAATTGCGCTGGCGGCTTGCGTCCAGCTTCCCGAAGTCGCTGGACACCATCTTTGGTGCGGCCGACCTGTTCGCGAAGAAGGTGTCGGACATGACCGGCGGCAAGTTCCAGATCTCGGTGCATGCGGGCGGCGAGATCCTGCCGGCACTGCAGGTGGTGGATGCCGTGCAGGCCGGCACGGTGGAGATCGCCCATACGGCGCCTTACTATTTCTTCGGCAAGGACGAGACCTTTGCGCTGGGCTGCACCATACCGTTCGGCCTGAACAGCCGGCAGATGACGGCCTGGATGGTGGAGGGCAACGGCCTGAAGCTGATGCGCGAGTTCTATCGCGGCTACAACATCATCAACCTGCCCGGCGGCAACACCGGCGCGCAGATGGGCGGCTGGTATCGCAAGGAGATCAAGAGCATCGCCGACATGAAGGGCCTGAAGATGCGCATCGGCGGCTTCGCCGGCCGCGTCATGGAGCGCCTGGGCGCGGTGCCGCAGCAGATCGCCGGTGGCGAGATCTATTCGGCGCTCGAGAAGGGCACCATCGACGCGGCCGAATGGGTGGGCCCCTACGACGACCAGAAGCTGGGCTTCAACAAGGTCGCGCCCAACTACTACTACCCCGGCTGGTGGGAGGGCGGCCCGGAGCTGGACTTCTTCATCAACACCAAGGCCTACGACGCGCTCTCCGCCGAGTACAAGGCCATCGTCGAGGCGGCGGCGGCGCAGGCTCACATCGACATGCAGGCCAAGTACGACGTGAAGAACCCCGCCGCGCTCAAGCAGCTGGTGGGCTCGGGCACGCGGCTGTTCCGCTTCCCGCGCGACGTCATGGAGGCCGCGTTCAAGGAGTCGCAGGCCATCTACGCCGAGCTGTCGGCCAAGAACGCGAACTGGAAAAAGGTCTACGAGGACTACGCCAGCTTCCGGCGCGACCAGAGCCTGTGGTTCCGCTTCGCCGAAGCCGGCTTCGACGACTTCATGCAGGCGCAAAAGCTGTAGCCGCAGCATCGATCGAGCGGCCGGGGCGGCTCGATCAGGTGGCGCATGCGCCGCGCACGCAGGCGCGCAGCCAGCGGTGCGCTGCGTCTGCCTCCATGCGCGGATGCCAGAGCATGGACACCGTGAATGCGTCCAGTGTCAGTGGCAGTGCGAAGCTGTGCAGGCCGTCCCGGAGGTGGCCCGTGTGCCGCTCCGGGACCGTGGCGATCAGGTCGGTGTCGCGGGCGAGCGCCAGCGCCTGGGTGAATCCCGTCACGGTCACGGTGACGCTGCGTTGCAGGCCGGCGGCGTCAAGGGCCTGGTCCAATGGCCCGGCTCGCCCGGCTCGCCCGGCACGCCGCTCGACCGCCACATGTCGCCCGTCGGCATAGCGTTCGGGCGTGAGTGGGCCCTGGCTGAGCGGGTGCCCCTGGCGAACAACACCCACCAGCCGATCGCGGAACAGCGCTTGGGTGCGCAGCTCCGGGCTGCTGGTCTCGCTGACGACCCCGGTTTCCAGATCCACGCTGCCGTCGCGCAGCGGGGCGCTGTCCTTGTCGGGCTTGGCGACGAAGCGCAGCCGGACCCGTGGCGCCTCTGCCGTGACCCGCGACAGCAGTGCCGCGCCGAAATTCTCGACAAACCCTTCGCGCGTGCGCAGCACGAATTCGCGCGTTAGCCGGTCGAGCTGCACCGGGGCGGCCGGTTGCAGGGCTGCCCGCGCGTCCTGCATCAGCGGCCCGATCCGTTCCTGCAGCGCCAGGGCCCGCGGCGATGGCACCAGGCTCCGCCCCGCGCGGACCAGCAAAGGGTCTCCCGTAGCGGCCCGCAGCCGGGCGAGCGAGCGGCTCATGGCCGACGGGCTCAACCTGAGCCGGCGTGCAGCACCGGCGACGCTGCCCTCCGCCAGCAGGGCCTCGAGGGTGAGCAGCAGGTTGAGATCGGGCTCTGACATGGCGTTGTATGCAGCAATGGAGTGCAGATGATGCGGCTTCCGCGATGGTGGAACGCTCTCTATGGTCATGGCCATGACTTCTTTCGTTCGACTCCCTTCGATGGTGCGGCCAGGTGCCGGCGGCCTCGCCGGCCTGGCCTTGTGTTCGCTGCTGCCCGCGTTGGCCGTGAGCAGCGCCAATGTTGCGTTGCCGCGCCTGGGCGACGCCCTCGACGCCCGCTTCGCCACCTTGCAATGGATCGTGCTGGCCTATCTGCTGGCGACGACGGCGCTCGTCGTCGGCGCGGGGCGCCTGGGCGATCTGCTCGGCCGGCGGCGCGTGCTGCTGGGCGGGGTGGCGGTTTTCTTCGCCGCGTCGGGTCTGTGTGCTCTGTCACCCGGCGCGGGCTGGCTGATCGCGGCGCGCGCCGCCCAGGGGGCGGGCGCGGCGGTCATGATGGCGCTTCCGATGGCCGTGGTCGGCGACGTCGTGCCCAAGGCGCGCACCGGAGCGGCGCTCGGGCTGCTGGGGACGATGTCCGCCGTCGGCACGGCAATCGGCCCGTCGCTCGGTGGGCTGTTGCTGACGGCATGGGGGTGGCGCGCGCCGTTCGCCGTGACTCTGCCGCTGGGGCTGGCGGCGCTGGCGTTGCTGTGGCGCCGGCTGCCGGCGGATCCACCGCCAAATCAACTGTCAGATCGGCCGTCAGATCAGCCGAGCAGCCGGCCTGTCGGCCTGGACCTGCCCGGTATCGCGGTCCTGGCGCTGGCACTGGCCGCTTATGCGCTGGCGTTGACGTTCAGCGCGTGGCTGCTGGTGGGCGCCGCCGTGGCCGCCTGGGTCTTCGTGCGCGTCGAGGCCCAGGCCGCGTCGCCGCTGCTGCCCTTGGCGAGCTTGCGTGATCCGGTGCTGGCGGCGCGGCTGGCGGCCTACCCGCTGGTGTCGGCGGTCATGATGGCGACGCTGGTCGTCGGCCCGTTCCACCTGACCTGGGCGCTGGGGCTGGCACCGGCCCACGTGGGGCTGCTGATGTCGGCGGCGCCGCTGAGCGCGGCCATCAGCGGTGTGCCGGCCGGCCGCCTGGTGGACCGCATCGGCGTGCGGGCCGCCGGTGCTTGGGGGCTGTGTCTGATGCTGCCCGGCTGTGTGCTGTTGAGCCTGCTGCCTGCGGTGTGGGGGCCGGCGGCCTATGTGATGCCGCTGCTCCTCATCGCGCCGGGGTATGCGCTGTTTCAGGCTGCCAACAACACGGCCGTCATGGCCGACGCCGCCTCGGCGGGCCGCGGCGTGGCCGCCGCGCTGATCAGCCTCGCGCGCAATCTCGGGCTGATGACCGGCGCTTCGCTGATGGCGGGCCTGTTTGCAGCCGCTGCCGCAGCGGGCGGCCCGGCTGCAGCCGCCCGGGGCACGCGCTGGAGCTTTGCCGTGGCAACGGGGCTGATGATGCTGGCCTGGCTGCTGGTGGCCGGCATGCGGCGGCGCCGGCTGCCGTAGCGCCATCCATACCTATCTTTGCTTTCGAACGGGCCGGGCCGGTCGTCGGCGCCCGTAAAGTGAATCCCGTCGTCAATCCTCGCCCAGGGCGCCGCGCCCGACCTCAATGCCTTGTTGATCCGTCCCCAAACCCTGTCACTGGCCGCGTTGCTGCTGTCCGGCTGCGTGAACCTCGCGCCCGAGTACCGACAGCCCGCAGCCGCCATTCCGGCGGATGGCGCGGTAGCCGTGCCGGCGCTGGACCCGGCCCAGGTCGGCCGCAGCGAGTTCTTCGTTGATACGCGCCTGCGCCGCACCGTCGAGCTGGCGCTGGCCAACAACCGCGACCTGCGGGTGTCGGCGCTCAACGTGCAGCGGGCGCGCGCGCAGTACCGCATCCAGGACGCGGCGCGGCTGCCGGGCGTCGATGCGTCGGCGGGGGCGAGCCGCTCCAACAACGGCACGTCGCTGTCCGCCGGGCTGGCGTTGTCGGCCTTCGAGCTGGACTTGTTCGGCCGCGTGCGCAACCTCAGCGAGGCGGCGCTGCAAAGCTATTTCGCCACCGAGGAGGGGCGCCGCAGCGCGGAGATCAGCCTCGTGGCCGAGGTGGCGAACGCCTGGCTGACGCTGGCCGCCGACCTCGAGCGGCAGCGCCTGGCGGCGCAGACGCAGGAGACTCGCCGCGCCAGCCTGGCGCTGGACGAGCGCCGCCACGCGCTGGGGGCCATCACGGGGTTGGCGCTGGCGCAGTCGCAGTCGCTGGTCGATTCATCGCGGCTGGACGTCGCGCGGTATGCGGCGCAGGTCGAGCAGGACCGCCATGCGCTGGAGCTGCTGCTGGGCGCGGCCTTGCCGGCCGACCTCGCCCCCGCCAGCGAACAGAACCTCGCCGACGCCAGCCGGCTGGTGGAGCTGCCGGCAGGCGTGCCGGCCGAGCTGCTGCAGCGCCGGCCCGACGTGCTGCAGGCCGAGCACCAGTTGCGTGGCAGCGTCGTGCAGATCGGCGTGGCGCGTGCGGCCTTCTTCCCCCGCATCAGCCTGACCGCTTCGGCAGGCACGGCCAGCAGCGAGCTGTCGGGCCTGTTCAAGTCGGGCAGCGGCAGCTGGAGCTTCGGCCCGTCGTTGAGCCTGCCGATCTTCGATGGCGGCGCCAACGCGGCCGCGCTGGAGAGCGCCAGGCTCGATCGCGACATCGCCGTCGCGCAATACGACAAGGCCGTGCAGACGGCATTCCGTGAAGTGGCCGACGCACTCAGCGTGCGCGCGAGCCTGGCGCAGCGCCTCGCCGCGCAGCAGGCGCTGGTGGCCAATGCCGAGCGGCAGCTGAGCCTGGCCCAGGCCCTGCACCGTGCCGGCAGCACCGGCATGCTGGAGGTGCTGGACGCGCAGCGTTCGCTGTATGCGGCGCAGCAGTCGCTGATCGACCTGCGCCTGACCGAACAGAGCAACCGGCTGGACCTCTACAAGGTGCTGGGCGGGGGCTGGAAAACATGAAGAACGACGTGATGAAGAAATGGCTCAGACCCGGGCGCCTGACGGCCCTGGCGCTCGTGTTGCTCGTGGCGGGCTACACCGTCAAGCGCGCGTTGACTCCGCCGCCACCGCCAGCCGTGGCGACGGCGCCGGTCACCGTGGCAGACATCGAAGACAGCGTGCTGGCCACCGGCACCATCGGTGCCTTCAAGCAGGTCAGCGTGGGCGCCCAGGTCACCGGCGAGGTGAAGAAGCTGCATGTGGCGCTGGGCGACTCGGTGAAGCAGGGGCAACTGATCGCCGAGATCGACGCGCTGACGCAGACCAACAACCTGCGCAACAGCGAGGCCGCACTGCAGAGCGCGCAGGCGCTGCTCAAGGCCAAGCAGGCGGCCCTCAAGCAGGCCGAGCTGGCGGCCGCGCGGCTGCGTGAGCTGGTGGCGGTGGATGCCGGGGCACGCGCCGACCTGGAGGCCGCCGAAGCCACGCTGACCACCAGCCGCGCCGACATCGCCGCGCAGGAGGCGCAGATCGTGCAGGCCCAGATGGCGGCCGACACGGCCAAGGTCAACCTCGGCTACACCCGTGTCGCCGCGCCGATGGATGGCGTCGTCGTCGCCATCGTCACCGAGCAGGGCCAGACGGTGAACGCCAACCAGTCTGCCCCCACCATCATCAAGCTCGCCAAGCTGGACGTGATGACGGTCAAGGCACAGATCTCCGAGGCCGACGTGCCGCGCGTGAAGCCCGGCATGCCCGTCTACTTCAACCTGCTGGGCGAGCCGGACAAGCGCTACGAAGTGAAGCTGCGCGCGGTCGAGCCCGGGCCGACGACGATCGCGACCGACAGCACGACGACGACCAGCAGCGCCACCAGCACCGCCAGCGCCATCTACTACAACGGCATCTTCGACGTGCCCAACCCCGACAACAAGCTGCGCATCAACATGACCGCGCAGGCCAGCATCGTGCTGGCGCGTGTCGAGAAGGCGCTGACGATGCCCAGCGCGGCGCTCGGGCAAAAGCAGGGCGCCGATGGCTACCGCGTGCGCGTCATGGAGGCCGGCGGCCACATCGCCGACCGCGTCGTGCGCATCGGCCTGAACAACCGGGTGCGCGCGCAGGTGCTGGAAGGCCTGAAGGCCGGCGAGCAGGTCGTGACCAGCGAGGCGGCGCCCGCCGGTGCCGGCGGCAACAACAACCAGCGCCGCGGCGGCCCGCCGCCATTCTGAGCATGACGAGTCATTTCTTTCTTCGGGTCGGGCGAGGGGCTGGCTGATGGCGTTGCTGGAGCTGCGCGGCGTCGTCCGCGAATTCCCTGCCGGCGAGGGCACCGTCGCCGTGCTTCGCGACGTGAACCTGGACATCGAGGCCGGCGAGATGGTCGCCATCATGGGGCCGTCGGGTTCGGGCAAGTCCACGCTGATGAACATCCTCGGCTGCCTGGACCGCCCGTCACGCGGCAGTTATGCCGTCGCCGGCCAGCAGACCGGTGCCATGGAGCCCGACGCGCTGGCGCGCTTGCGGCGCGAGCACTTCGGCTTCATCTTTCAGCGCTATCAGCTGCTGGGCGACCTGAATGCGCTGGGCAACGTCGAGATCCCGGCCGTGTACGCCGGTGCGGCGGGCGATGCGCGCCAGGCGCGTGCCCGCGTGCTGCTGGAGCGGCTGGGCCTGGGCGAGCGGCTGAACCACCGCCCGGGCCAGCTGTCGGGCGGGCAGCAGCAGCGGGTGTCGATCGCGCGGGCGCTGATGAACGGTGGCGACGTCATCCTCGCCGACGAACCCACCGGTGCGCTCGACCAGGCCAGCGGCCGCGAGGTCATGCGCATCCTGGCGGAACTGCATGACGACGGCCACACGGTCATCCTCGTGACGCACGACGCGCAGGTCGCGGCGCATGCACAGCGGGTCATCGAGATCAGCGACGGCGTCATCGTGGCCGACCGTCGCCAGCCCGATGCCGCGCCCCGGCCGCGCCGCGAGCGCACACCGCCAGCGCGCAGCGGCAGCGCCCTCGGCGCGCTGGCGGGCCGGCTCGCCGAGGCCACCCGCATGGCCTGGCGCGCCATGGTGGGCCACCGGCTGCGCACGCTGCTGACGATGCTGGGCATCATCATCGGCATCGCGTCGGTGGTGTCGGTCGTTGCGCTGGGCGAGGGCTCGCGCCAGCGCATCCTGGCCGACATCAGCTCGATGGGCACCAACACCATCAACGTCATGCCCGGCACGGGCTTCGGCGACCGGCGCGCCGCCGCCGTGCGCACGCTGCGCGCGGGCGACGCCGATGCGCTGGCTCAGCTGGACTATGTCGACAGCGTCACGCCCACGGTCAGCGTCAGCGCCGGCCTGCGCTACCGCAACGTCGATGTGTCGGCCAGCGTCAGCGGCGTGGGCGAGCAGTTCTTCCGCGTGCGCGGCTACACGTTTGCCAGCGGCCAGGGCTTTGACACCGAGGCCGTGCGCCAGCGTGCGCAGGAGGCCGTCATCGACGACAACGCGCGCAAGACGCTGTTCCCCAACGGCGAGAACGCGCTGGGCGAGGTCATCCTGCTGGGCTCGCTGCCGGTGCGCATCGTCGGCGTCACCGCCAAGAAGAGCAGCGCCTTCGGCAACGACGATGCGATCAACGTCTGGATGCCCTACACGACGGCCATGAACCGCGTGAACGGGCAGGACTATCTGCAAAGCGTCACCGTGCGTGTCAGCGACCGCGTGGCCAGCAGCATCGCGGAACAGGGCGTCAAGCAGCTGCTGACGCAGCGGCACGGCAAGGAAGACTTCTTCCTGATGAACACCGACAGCATCCGCCAGACGGTGGAGCAGACCACCGCGACGATCACGCTGCTGATCTCGTCCATCGCGCTGATCTCGCTGCTGGTGGGCGGCATCGGCGTCATGAACATCATGCTGGTGTCGGTGACCGAGCGCACCGGCGAGATCGGCGTGCGCATGGCCGTTGGCGCGCGGCAGAGCGACATCCTGCGGCAGTTCCTCGTCGAGGCCGTGCTGGTGTGCGTCATCGGCGGCGCCATCGGCGTGGGCCTGGCCGTCGGCGGCGCGCTGCTGTTCAACCAGGTGGCCGGCGACAAGTTCCAGATGAGCATCTCGATGCTCGCGGTGGCGGGCGCCTTTGGCGTGTCGACGCTGATCGGCGTGGCGTTCGGTTTCCTGCCGGCCAGGAGCGCCGCCAAGCTCAATCCCGTCGAGGCGCTGGCACGGCTGTGAGCGGGGCGCCTTGCCGTCGGTGCGTTTCAGTGCGCGTCAGCGCGCGGCCGGCAGGGTGTCGAGCGACTGCTTGAGCCGCTGGAAAGCGGGTGATGCGCGCAGTGCCGCCGCGCCGGCGCGCTGCAGTTCGATCACATCGTGGGCCTCGATGGTGAAGGCCGTGGGCACGCGCAGCAGGGAATGGCGGATCTTGTCGTCCGGCACGTCGTGCAGGCTGACGCTGACGACGTGGATCTCGGCGTCGGCCGCGAAGGGGCTGCCCGGCTGACCGCGCGTGCGCAGGATCTCGTCGCGCCAGCGCCGCTGGTCATCGTTGAGCATCGCCAGCGTCACCTGCGTCTCACGCGAGCCGGCGCCGAAGATCAGTGACTCCAGCACCTGCGTCGTCGTGGGCACGCGGTCGCTGTTGTCCACGCGTTCCGTCAGGCTGCGCTCGGAGTTCACGGTGACGAGGATGAGCCGGCGGATCGTGCCGGGCGTGACCTCGGAGAAGTTGGCGGTCATCGAGCCCGTGGCCACCAGCCGGTCCAGCATCAGGCGCACGCCGAGGTTGTCGGTCACGCCGCCGTCCACGAGGTGGATGTAGGGGCGTTCGCGCGCATTGCGGTAGCTCTCGACGCTGCTCTGGAGCATGCGCGTGCGGTAGTCCTGTGCCGGTGCCGGGGCGCTGGCGGCCTGCGGGCAGGCGTCGGCATGGTTGCGCAGCGTCACCGGCGACAGCAGCAGCGGCACGGCCGACGAGGCCGCCACCGCGAACGACAGCGGTGTGGCTTCGAGATCCGAGCAGATCAGCTGGAACTGTTCGGCCGTGAAGTCGAACGGCGCGCCGGTCGTCAGGTCGGTCGCCGTGATCATCAGCTCGGGCGCGCCGGGGCGCTTGATCACGTCGGCGAAGGTGCGGCCTTCGAACAGCTCGTCGAAGCGCTGCGCGAGGATCTGCGTGCGCCCGTACCAGGGCGAGGTCAGCCGGTAGAGCCGCTCGGGCCAGAGCGCTTCGCGAATCAGGCGGCCCTCGAAGGGCACCAGCAGGAAGTCGGGTTCGAACCGCTGCAGCGTCGCGTCGCCGAAGGCGGCGAAGTGGGCGGCCAGGATGCTGCCGCCCGACACGCCGCTGATGAGGGCGACATGGTCGAGCAGCGACGAGGTCTGCCCGTCGATCGTGAACGTGGTGGCCTTGAGTTCGCGCAGCACCCCCAGGCCGAAGGCAGCGGCCCGCGCGCCACCCCCGGAGAGCGTGACGGCCATG
>JACCDP010690062.1_pt1 | contig 13616 bp, 9 predicted proteins | sample 7445841 | NCBI WGS metagenome assembly JACCDP01 (sample SAMN15323441, study PRJNA562643) | freshwater metagenome | isolation source: river surface water | place: USA:Blue River Watershed | collected 2017-08-17
CCTATAAGGGTTTAGTGGTTATGCACATTTAATTACCACCGGATGTCTAAGTACCTGAGAAAAATTAATTGCACATTGGGGAAAACAAGAGAAATCTCTGTATCTCTTGTCTGTCACCGTGGCGTAGCACCTGTAACCTGTCACCTTTCCTCAATATGAAATTTATTTTGCACAACTACTTATTATATATAGGACTCCTATTTGAGTTTTGAACGGGATTTTTTTTACTAACCACAGAGGCACAGAGATCACAGAGGAAGAAAAAGAGGAGAAATCCTCACATCTTATTGAGGATCGCTATATGAATTTTCTACAATCCTTCTGGATGCAGTTACTTACCTAAACCATCATATCTGTTTGGGTCTTTTTTCTCCTTTTTGTCCTTGGGATCTTTTTTAGGCTTTTTAGCTTCTTTATTACCTTTTTTTTCCTTAGACATCAGCTTTACCCAATAAGGTTGACTTGTCAAAGCTTCCACATTCTGCTATTAGTAAATCAGGCTGTAGCTTACCTGATACCGTTTAGAAACAGAAAGGAAACTATTGTCCATTTATGCTACTGATTACTATTATACATTGTCATTTATTTTTGTTAGAGATTTAATTGAATATTACACAAAACCTATCTATAGTATCATATTTGATAACTAATTAGGTAACAATTACATGACTACACCAGTAGATATTCTGATTCTTTCCAATGGTCCAGGAGAAGTGACAACTTGGGTGCGTCCTGTTGTCAAAGCGTTGAGAGAACAATTAGGACATGATGTTTCTCAAGTGAGAATTTCTGTTATTTTATCACCTTGTCCTCATGGGACTGGAAAAGAATCTGCTATAGCTAAATCTTATTCAGAGGTTGATAGAGTTCAAGCAGCAGAACATTTTTGGCAATTTTTATTGTGGGGCAAAACCGCCGAAAATTGGGAATGGAGAAATCAAGGTGTGGTGGTATTCCTGGGTGGTGATCAGGTTTTTCCAGTAATTATTGGCCAAAAATTAGGATATAAAACTGTAGTTTATGCAGAATGGGAAGCACGTTGGCATAGTTTTATAGATAAGTTTGCTATCATGAAATCGGAAGTTGCTAAAAATGTTTCTCCTGAATATGCTGATAAATTCTCTGTTGTCGGTGATTTAATGTTAGAAGCAGCAGCAGAGGAAATAACGCCTAAAACTCAAAATTCAAAATCCCAAGCTGCATTAATTGGACTTTTACCAGGTTCAAAACCAGCTAAGTTAACTCAAGGTGTACCTTTAATGTTAGCGATCGCTGAATATATCCATAGTCAAAAACCAGAAATTAAATTTTTAATTCCCGTTGCACCGACTTTAAATTTACCAACTTTAGCCAGTTTTACCAATCCTGAAAATAACCAGTTTACTAAAGTTTTTGGTTTTCAAGGTGCATCTTTAATAGATAATTACTTAATTACTTCTACTGGTTTAAAAGTGGAATTAAAACAAGAAAATCCTGCTTATCATTTATTATCACAATGTGATATATGTTTAACTACTGTTGGTGCAAATACCGCAGAGTTAGGGGCTTTGGGTGTACCCATGATTGTACTATTACCCACTCAACAATTAGATGCAATGCGTTCTTGGGATGGTTTACCAGGTTTATTAGCCAATCTACCATTGATAGGTACATCTTTTGCGAAAATAATTAATTGGTGGTTTCTCAGAAATAAAGGTTTATTAGCTTGGCCAAATATTTGGGCAAAATCAGAAATTGTCCCAGAATTAGTGGGTAATTTGCAAGCAGCAGACGTAGGAGAAATGGTTTTAGATTTGTTAAAAAATCCAGATAAATTAGCAGCAATAAAAGATAATTTACGCCGTGTTAGGGGTGAAGGTGGTGCAGCACAAAAGTTAGCGATTTTGGTAAAAGAACAGTTAGCCGGTGATAGGTGACAGGTGATAGGTGCTACGCCACGGTGACAGGTGATAGGTGGCAGGTGATAGGTGACAGGTGACAGTTATAAAAGCCTTTCAGTGTCTAAGTTTTAGTTGTGCTTTATGTCCTAACGGTATTGTCTACGGCTATAAAACTATAAAATCAGATCACCGACTTCTTTGAGAAGTCCGGGATCTATATCTATTGTGAATTACGTTATCACTTCAAAGGAATGAACCTCTAGAACAGAACCAATCATGGCTATTGTCATCAAATCTTCTCGAACTTTTCCTGTAATTTTGGCTTTTTGTCCTGATTTGAGTAGGCTTTTATCAGAACTTTTGGGGATTTCGTAAGTTACGCCTTCATCTGTGACAAAAGCCCAAGCGCCAAGACCAATATTTCGACGTTCGATAGTACCAGTTACTGTAATATTCATTTTGGTTAAGTTTTGTTAATTTTATTGGCGTTGCTGATTAAGAGTATGATTTTATTTCACGCAGAGGCCCAGAGTCTCAGAGAGTAAGAGTTTCATTTTTTTGATTTTTCAATTTCATACCTCAATTCAGCAACGCCATAAGAAGTAATAGGTAAGAAGGAGCAATTTACTAATTACCAATTACCAATTACCTATTTCTCATTTTTCAATGATAACCGGGCTAGTCCGTAACAAAGTAAAGCGTTGACGAGGAGGAAAATTCGAGCTAGGTTGCTATTTCCTAAACCCCAAATAGCGGGGTCATAAATAGCGCTAACTGCGAGGAAAGCTGTCATCCCTAAACTTGAACCAATGGCAAACCATTTCCAACTAGGATGTCCTAACAATAAAGATATTAAAACAAAGGGAATTAAAACACTGGCAAAAAGGGGATTTAATGGGTCTGTTCCCTGTAAAGTGTTACCGAGTTCAGCGATAGAACTGCCTAAAAGTCGTAAAGGCCATTGGGGCAGATCATAGATATAGATGCCTTTGAGGAAGAATAAACCGGAACTACCGAAAATTAAACCACCGGATAATGACCAACTCCAAGCAAAGGGGAAGTAAACCCGCAAGAACCAAGCTAGGAGATAAGAACCGATCACCATTAATATTTTCGGGACTAAAGCGATCGCCCCGCCATCTATCCAAAAGCCAGGATTAAGATAGCCGTTTTCTCTCAACCACCGGAAAAAGTCGGGAACACTAATGATACCATCGCTGGCTAATTTAACCGCCGCTTCGGCGTTGAGTTGTCCCGCCCCATAATAGTTTAAACCATCATCTTGAATGACTCTGGCTGACTGTTGCAGAACCTGTAAAATTTCGTCGGGTTCTTTAATTCCCAAGGCTTTAACTAAGGCAGCTACACCCGCAACGTGGGGAGAAGCCATACTTGTTCCTTGGAGTCCGAGAAATACACCTTCCCCATCTTCGTTAATAGTTTCTTGGAGAATAGCCCCGCTTTCACTGCCACCAGGGGCGGAAATATCCACACCTGCACCATAGTTAGAATAAGATGCTCTTTCTCCGTCTGGACCAAAAGCCGAAACGCCGATAACATGATCATAACGGGCGGGATAGCTAACGCCGTTGGTGTCTTCATTCCCGGCAGCAGCTATGATTGTTACACCTTTTTTATGGGCGTAATTAACAGCATCTTGCATAAGTTGGCTTGCACCACCACCGCCTAAACTCATGTTAATGATATCCGCACCATTATCAGCCGCAAATTTGATAGCTTCGGCAATATCGGCTACTGTTCCTGCACCGTCAGCATTTAATACTTTTAAAGGCATGAGGTTAGCTTCATAGGCAACCCCTGCCACACCATAGGCGTTATTGGTAGCTTGGGCAACTGTACCAGCGACGTGAGTTCCATGGCCGTTATCATCTTTGGCTACTTCTGTATCGTTGACAAAATCATAGCCTTTGACAAATTTGGTTTCATGTAAATCTCGGACTTTGGTAATACCAGTATCAATAACGGCAACGGTGATACCACTGCCTTTACTGCGATTCCATGCTGCTTCTATACCGATTTTGTGCAAATTCCACTGTTTGCTATAATACTGGTCATTTGGGCCAGTTAACGAAGCATTGGGTTCTTCATTTTGGGGTGCTAATAGTTCACCTAACCAAGTGGGTTTCCCTTGGGGGACAATTTTATAAATATAATTGGGTTCAATGAATTCTGTGGCTTTAGCAAAGGGAGATTTTCTTAACTCTGTCAGTCGTTGGCGATAGCTTCGCTCGCCAGAGGCACCGCCTTTGATAATATAAACATGATCCGCCGCCGAATATTTATTATCTAGTTGGGGAGTAACATGATATTGTTGAGCGATCGCTTGTAAATGCTTTTGAATGACGTTTTCTGCTACATCTTCCCGAAAATCGAGCAAAATTGTCTCAAACTCACCTTTAGCTGCTAGTCCCTGAAAATTCAGAAACCCCCACACTGCAGCAGTCAGTCCGATGACAAACAAGCACAATAATATAAGTTTTTTCATATCCACTGATACCGCTTTTTGTCAGTTTGTTCACTACGATAACTTATCTGATGGTATTTTTGGGAAAATCTAGACTAGAGTAGGTGTTTTTTGTGAAATTGAACGCAGATGAGCGCAGATGATGTAAAATTGATGTTACGTAAATTACATTAATCCTAACGGTTATAGTTGAGATTAATAATCATCACAATTACACAAATCATAGTTATAATTATGGAACGTGGTCTTTTATGGTTGCCTTTATTAGTGGCATTTTTCTGGTTAGCGTGGCAAGGTTCACAGGAATATCAAAAACTTGAAGCTTATCGTCTTTGGGCAGAACAATTTGAACGTGCTAAATATGATATTTATGCAGTATTAGGTCAAAAGGGTAATGATATTACTTGGGGAAAACCTACAACCAAGGGACTAATTAATTTAGAAACTTTTTCTTTATTAGATGTTCAAGAAATTCGCTTTTTGGTCAATGGTAATGCAGTAGATATAGAAAATCCTCCCCAAAAAGGTCGGCAAATTGAATTAGAGTTTTTATTCACTAATAAATCAATTTGTGTACCGTTTACAGAAGTTCCCCTGGCGGCAAAATGGGGTAAGTTTTTGCAGGAGACATTGAAGAATTTACAGATTGAATCACAGTGAAGAATCAGGAAGCTATAAAGCTTAATAACGTCTAGGAATATGGGAGTTAATTATTATGCGAATTAAGCAAATTTCCGTTAACGGCTTATTTGGAATTTTTGATCATGTAATTCCATTGAATATGGATGATAGAATCACCGTCATTCATGGACCTAACGGTTTTGGAAAAACAGCAATGTTGAGAATATTAAATGCTTTTTTTAATAATCGTTATTGGGAATTAAGACGTATTCCTTTTAGCAAATTTCAAGTTGAATTTGATGATGATAAAAATATAGAAATAGTAAAAAGCAATAATGATGAGGAAGAAATAAATAAGAATATTACATTTGATTTTTACAAACTCAATTCACATACAGAAAAATTTTCTCTAAAGCAAACAAGAATTCGCTCTAATATGGTGGATATTCCTATGAGTAGATTAGATGATTTTATACCAGGACTAGAGCGAATAGCACCCAGGAAATGGCTATATAGACTTACAGAAGAAACTCTTTCACTAGAGGAAGTTTTAGAGCGTTTTAGTAATTTACTACCATTGGATCTAAAACCACAAGAAATACCAGACTGGTTACAGGAATTAAATAGCAATATAAATATTCGTCTTATAGAATCACAACGTTTGTTAAACTTTATTCCTAATCGTGCCTCTACATTGGATTATAAAACAACTTCTATTTTATCGATGGTATCTGCATATTCTAATGAAATTGCCAAGCTTATGCAAGATAAATTTAAGGAATATGGTACAATATCTCAGTCTCTTGATAGAACTTTTCCCATGAGAGTGGTAAAATCAGATTCATCACCAGATGTAAAAAATGAACAACTGCATGACCAACTAAACGAATTAGAAGTAACTCGCTCTCGTTTGATAGAAGTAGGTCTTTTAGATAAAGATGAAAATTCAGAGTTTCCCATTCAGCCTCAAGATATAGATGAAAGTACGAAGAAAGCACTTTCAGTATATATTGAAGATGTAGAGAAAAAGCTAAATGTTTTTAATGAAATAGCAACAAAAATAGAATTATTAAGAAAAATTATTAATAATAAGTTCGCTTATTCCTATAAAGAGATAAATTTCAATAAAGAAAAGGGATTCATTTTTACAACGCTTTATAACTCCTCTTTATCAGATTCCAAAATCCTTTTACCAACTGATTTATCATCAGGTGAACAACATGAACTAGTCCTTTTATATGAACTACTATTTAAAGTTGAACCTAATTCCTTAGTTTTGATTGATGAACCCGAATTATCTCTTCATGTAGGTTGGCAAGTGCAGTTTTTACAGGACTTGCAAGAGATTACAAAGCTGGCTGATTTAGATATTCTCATAGCTACTCATTCACCAGATATCATACAAGATCGCTGGGATTTAACGGTTGAATTGAAAGGTCCGGTAAAATGAGAGAATTTTTAACCGTTGACCGTGTTGCTAACCAAATAAGATTACGACGCAGCACTTATTCAGGAACTTTCCTGTTACTTGAAGGAACTTCTGATAAAATTTTCTATGAGCGATTTGTTGATAAATTAAGTTGCGAATTAGTCATTACTGCGGGAAAACCCTCTAGTAAACAGCGTGCTATTGCCATTTTAGAAATTTTAGAAAAATCGAATTTTCAGGGAGTTTTAGCAATTGTTGATGCAGATTTTGATCGTCTGCAAAATACAACACATACAAGTCCTAATTTATTTCTCACTGATACTCATGATCTGGAAACTATGTTAATACAGTCACTTGCTTTAGAAAAAGTAATTAGTGAATTTGGTTCTGAAGAAAAAATTACCCAGTTGAATCGAGATATTAGAGAAGTATTAATTTCCGTTGGTGTTGTCATTGGTTATTTACGTTATATTTCTCAGTCTGATGAATTAAATCTTACTTTTGAAGGTATAACTCTTAGCAAATTTATTGATGAAAAAAATTGGCAATTTAATGAAGTAAAACTCATTCAAGAAATCAAGAATAAATCTCAAGCTTTTTATTTGAAAGATGAAGATTTAGAAAAAAGACTAATTACAGAAAAAAGCAATAATCAAGATCCTTGGCAAGTCTGCTGTGGTCATGATTTAGTAGAAATCCTATCACTTGGGTTACGCAAAGCTATTGGAACTAATAAAACGGTTGATGTTGAAGCAAATAGTCTTGAGCGTAATTTACGACTTGCTTATGAAGTAGCTTATTTTTACAAAACACAGCTTTATTGGAAAATTCGCACATGGGAAACCAATAATCAACCATTTTATCTTTTAGAGATTATTGAATAAATAAATACTATAGCCAATCTTCAGCATCAGGTAATTGCGTTAATGTTTGGGCTATAATTGTAGGTAACTATTTAGCTGAATAGACATAAGTTAAAGCTCATTTAAATCTACGCAGAGACACATACAACACGAAAACCGAGATGGCTGACATCAAAGTCCGCATCACTAGAGAGACGATAAGCCGAACGGCAAAATACAGAATTATCGCGCCAAGAACCACTGCGTATCGTCTTTTCATTGCTTCGACTAATCCAAGCACTGCCATCTTTAGGCGCGTTTACATAATTTTCATGCCAGTTATCCAAACACCATTCCCATACATTCCCGTGCATATCATACAAACCAAAGGCATTAGGGGGAAAAGAACCTACTTCTGTGGTTTGTCCGCGATATTGACCTTTAGGAGCATCAGCGTAGGGGTAATTACCATCATAGTTTACCAAATTTGGGGTAATACTTTCACCAAAATAAAATGGTGTCGTTGCCCCTGCTCGACAAGCATACTCCCATTGTGCTTCACTGGGTAATCGGTAGTCTTTTCCTGTTTTCTGACTTAACTTTTCACAGAAAGCTACTGCATTATTCCAACTGACTTGTTCAACTGGACGCTTATCACCTTTAAAGTAAGAAGGGTTACTTCCTGTAATAGTGTAATATTGCGCTTGTGTCAAGGGATATCTAGCCACCAAGAAACGAGGTACTGTAACTTGATGCTGGGGACCTTCAACAGAAAATCTTTCCTTCTCATTTTCCGGTGAACCCATGTAAAATGTACCTGCGGGTATTTCCACCATTTCTAAGGTGACACTATTTCCTAAGTCTTCTACAAAGTAATTTGCTGAGTGGTTGCTTCTGCTGATAATACTTCCTTGGGAGTTAGTTTTCACAACTTCAAAAGTAGAGGTTTTCAGGTTATTTGCTGAAGTTGTATTTTCTGGAGTTGGGGTAATTTCTGGAGTTGGGGTATTTGGGGAAGTATTAATTTTTGAAGTTGGTGTATTACCTTTATTTCCTGTTAATAAGTTTTGTCCAATTACAGAAACAATAACACCACCAGTAAATAAACTGGCATATTGGATAAAATGACGACGGGTGTGTAAAATTGGTTTAGTTTTTACAGATGGTTGTAAAGCCAGTAATACTTCCTCAGCAGACTGATAACGTTCACTAAAATGATAACGTACCATTTTCGTTAATATCTTAGCAAAACCATTGCTCACATCTGCCCGATTTCGCCAAATTATCTCACCATTGGTGGGATCTTCAGGTAACTCATGGGGTTGTATTCCTGTAATTCCGTAAATTATTAACATTCCCACCGCATAAATATCACTCGATAACTTTGGGTGTCCTTGAAATTGTTCACTAGGCATATAACCAATAGTACCAGCAGTAATTGAACGGGGTTGATGTCCAGGAGTGGTGACATGGAGGGTAGTAATTTCTTTAACTGCACCAAAATCTATCAGGATAATTTTACCATCTTGACGACGCATGATATTTTGCGGCTTGATGTCGCGGTGAATAATTTGTTTTTGTTGAATAAATGCTAAGATTTCTAGGATATCAATTAATAATTGTTTAGCTGCTGTTTTTGTTAATTTATTTCCAGGATAAATCTCTTTTGTTAAATCATGGCCGCGAATTAATTCTTGTACTAAATAAAATTGTCCATTAACTTCAAAGTCAGCATAAAGCGTAGGTATTTGATCATGTACCCCTAGTTTATATAATACTTCTGCTTCAGTTGCAAATAATCTTTGAGCTGTCGGTAGTGCGGCTGCGGTGTTAGGTGGTTTTAATTGTAAATGTTTAACTACACAAGGACGGTTTCTACAGTCTATATCTTCTGCTAGGTAAGTGTCACCAAAACCACCACTACCCAGTTCTTTAATGATTTTAAAACGGTTACGTAGAGTTACACCAACTAGCATAAATTTACTGTACTCTATTAATGTAGGGTGGTACAAGTTTTAGCGTGTCTCTAACTCACCCTGTACGGCAGTTTGCGAAGGTATGAGGTACACTTTTTGCGAGCAAGATGTCCGCACCACAAAAGTTTGATTATGGTTATACCTCATTTGAATGAAATATGCTGAATATTCAGGACTTACGCAAAAGGGAACGAAAGTAGGGGTAATTCATGAGTTCCCCCAGGCAAGGGTTAGGTTTTCAGTCACATCTTGCGTAAGTCGTAATATTAATCTATCATCCTATCCTAGCAAGGTCAATTTCCTACCAAGGGTGCATTTAAGATTTTCTCAATGCGATCGCGTGTTTCTAACAAGAAAGCCTGAGTATATTCGTCCTGAGAATTTGCTGTTCTTAACTTACTATTTAATTGCTTGAGTTTATACCAAGCCAAGGTACGGGCATCTTCGGGAACAGATTCTTTTCTTAATACCATTTCCATCAGTATTTCCAGGTATTCCCTTTGCAAACCTCGACGCAAACTAGAAATTTTTAATTGATCTTTGGGTTGAAATACTTCCGACCAAATCCCAGTTTGCAAGGTATCAAATAATTCTGGTAATGTCAGGGCGTTACCTGATGGAGTTTTTAATTCTAAATCCTTGAGACGAGTTAAGCGATCGCGTCCTAATAAATCTCGCAATACTACACTCTGAACTAACAAAACTAAATCATGGATGGGATAATCTAACCTTCCTACTTGAATACTCGTCCCCCAATGTAACCAACGGGAAGGTACTAATTTATTCAGTAATTCTGGGGGAAAATTCAGCGCGTCCTCAGCAAATACATACTTTTGCATCATCATTAATGCTTGTCGCTGTTCTTCAACAGGTACAGGTACAAATGGTAATTGTCCCTTACCGTTATTTGGTTGCACTCGGTAAAAAGACTGACCACCAATATATTTGCTGGTATAGTATAAATTTTGCAAATAATTTCTTAATATGGTATTAAAACGCTCTTCAACATCGCTATAACTTTCATCAGCTAAAGGATAACCTTTATTGAGTCTTGCCCACATCCGCCGAGAATTATCTAGTTGTGATTGAGCATAAGCTAGTACATTACTGCTATGATCCCAAGCATTTACCGTTGGATCACTATTAGATACATCCTCATCAGGAGCATAACTTAATTCCTTTTGGTTAGATTTTGCCGCAATTGCCGCTAAAAATGACTTTTCCCCCATAGTAGTTGTAGACTGACTGGGACTATAACCATATTCAATTGCCCATTCATCATAGGGGCCAACCAGATGGGGAAAATAAGCTCTCTGTTTAACTCCATCCGGGACAATATTAGGCGGAAGATAATCCATTACAGATGTTGTAATTCCTTTAGTGGAGGTAATTTCTGGATTATTCATTTCTGCTGGAGAAAGTAGGGTACTACCCCGGAAATTATGACGCAAACCCAAAGTATGACCAACTTCATGGGCAATAATTAACCGTAAATATTGATGGATATAATCTTTTATTTGCTCTGGAGTTGGTGTAGTATTTCCTAACATTGACATTGCTAAAGAACCAAAAGCAAACTGATGAGATGCTCCCATTCCGTAGCACAAGTCATATTTTATAGCTAGTTTTGATAACTTCTCCCATGATTTGCTAGATTTTTGATTACCTGGACTGCACAACTGCTCATTATTAATTAAGCTGAATAAAGAAGTCGGAGTTTGTGTATTTTCAGGTCGCACCATTTGCCGATAATCATTTTTTAACAACCTGACAAAACTACCATCAACGAGAATATCTGCGTCTAATATTTCCCCGGTTAGGGGATTAACACGGGATGGACCCATGGCAAAAAATCCATCTACAGTGTTAATCCAACGGATGGTATTATAGCGAATATCTGCCGGGTCCCAGGTGGCATTATCAGGCATTTGTTGAACTTGAATAGCATTTTTAAATCCTGCTTTCAAAAAAGGTTGATTCCACATCAAAATCCCCTCTTTAATAGCATCACGATATTCTAGGGGAACAGCATTATCAATCCAAAAAACAATCGGCTTTTTCGGTGGAGAAATGGCAGCTTGAGGATCTTGTTTTTCTAAATTCCAGCGATTAATATACCGCACGAAAGGATCTCTTCGATCATCTTTTGATAAATTTTGATAAGCGGTAACAAAATAACCTACTCTGTCATCAGCTAATCGAGGTTGATATTTTGTTTTGGGCAATTCCGAGAGGCTATAATGTACTTTTAAGGTAAAACCACGACCATCAGGTAAGACATCAAAACCATTCTGTGGAGAACCTCCAGTATTAAAATTAAAAATAGACTGAACTTCTAAATTTTGGGGAAAAACTTTCGCATTGCCCAAATAAGCTTGTTCAGGACTAGCGGTTAGTTCTAAATTAGTAGTTAGTCCGGCTAAATCTGTGAGAAATAAATCATCTAAGTCAATGAGAATGCTTTTTTTCTGTCCATTAATACTTTTGATGGGAATAGTATAAAGCACAGAATCACTGAATGATCTTGCTATTGATCTAGCTTGAGGATCTCCGTCCTTAGTCCGAAAATTAACATTTCTAACCACAAATTGGAGTTGATTATCTACTTTTTGAAAGTAAAATAGAAAATCTTGTAGTGGCATTCCACTATAAATACCTCTTTGACCAATTCCTGATTCTAAAGTAGAGGTGGCTAGGAAATTTTTTTGCAGCTGTTCGGGTTGAATTTCTAGATAGATTTTCTTTTTGTTTTTATGGCGATAAATAGTAAAAATTCCTGATGTTGTTTCCGTGTCCTTGGTAACATCTGCAAAGTCTTCTAATTCATCTTCTCTAGACTGTCGAGCTTGAGTTTCTGATTTGGTTTTGGAGGTATCTACTGGTTTATTAACCATCAATAATGGCTGTTTACCAACCTGCTTTAAATCCTTAAATACCCAAATAAAACTTTCTTGTTTGACTCGATTATTCCCATCAATAACTGCTATTCTGGAAGTTGGTAGGTTTAACCTTTGAGAAAATTGATCAAGTTGCGTATTTGCTGGTTTCGTTGGTACTGAATCAGGATTATTGTTGGTTAATATTTCCGCTTTAGCATTAGCAATACCCAAAAATAGACTATTAAAAAAAATGATAAATAAAACAAATTGATTCATTCCTGATATTCCTATATTTTTTGGTGGGAGACGCAAATCGTTGATCTGGGTAGGTCGTGAGAAGTCGAAACTAGGGAATAATTGGTATTACTTAATGATTTAAACGTAATCTGAGCATATCATGTTGTTTTTATTTCGGATTGTAACTTTTTTGTATATAAGTTACATTTTGTTAAAAAAAATTAGATGCATTTTCCATGAACATTTACCGATTTCAAACATGACTGTTATATCTAAATCTGTGCCACTTAATTTTTATATCCAAGGTGAAGGATTTCCAATTCTGGGATTACATGGTCATCCTGGTTCTGGTCGTAGTCTCTCCATCTTTACTGATCATTTATCCCAGCGTTATCAAACTATTGCCCCAGATTTGCGCGGTTATGGCAAAAGTCGGTTTCAGGGCAAATTTGAGATGCAAGACCATTTAGATGATATAGAAGCCCTACTAGACCAGTTAAACATAGAAAAATGCTTGGTATTAGGATGGTCACTAGGAGGAATTTTAGCTATGGAACTGGCAATCCGTCTACCGCAACGGGTAACAGGTTTGATTTTGGTCGCTACGGCGGCCAGACCTTGGGGTAATCATCCCCGCATTTCTTGGCAAGATAATGTTTATACAGGTATTGCGGGGATACTGAACTATATCAAACCCAGTTGGCAATGGAATATTGACACTTTCGGCAAGCGATCGCTTTTTCGCTACCTAATTCAACAACACACAGCCACAGCTTACGGTTACATCGCTAGGGATGCTGTACCAGCCTACTTACAAACCTCATCAGCAGCTACTAATGCCCTCTACAGTGCCATTAGAGCAGGTTATAACCGTACTACTGCCATATCGCAAATCCAGTGTCCTAGCTTAGTGCTTGCTGGTGAACAAGACCGACATATTACCGCCAATGCTAGTTTAGAAACAGCCCAACACCTAAAAAACTCTCAATGGCAATGTTACCCCAATACTGCCCACCTTTTCCCTTGGGAAATACCGCAACAATTGTTAGCAGATATTGATAATTGGTTGGCAACTAATTTTAGCGATTAGAAATCACCTCTACACAAGCATAACCCACCGACGTGGGTTAAAAACTCTTGATTTATAAGGGAAATGCCGAAAACCCTTGAAGATGTAGCTGACTTAGGAAGCTACATCTGTGCTTTAGACAAGGGATGAAGGCTAGTTGCAGGATTTATCCTGCATTGACATTAATCGCGTTGCTGC
>JACCDP010783336.1_pt1 | contig 13616 bp, 9 predicted proteins | sample 7445841 | NCBI WGS metagenome assembly JACCDP01 (sample SAMN15323441, study PRJNA562643) | freshwater metagenome | isolation source: river surface water | place: USA:Blue River Watershed | collected 2017-08-17
AGGATTGTTTTTTTCATGATTTTTTTTATTAGACGTTGTTAGGCACGCAATTGTTGAATTTCCAGTTGGATTTTTTTCGGCAACTTTTGTACGACAAGATCGTAAGAATGCAAAATTAACGACTTTATCAATTCCATCGACATCCCATCGAAATACACATAATTCCAATGTTTTTTATCCAAATACGGACCCGTTGTAATTTGAGGATATTGTTCGCGGAGTTCGAGGGCGTATTCTGGGTCGCATTTTAGTCCGATGCTTTCAAAACTTCCCACATCGCCTAAACAAAACATTTTCCCGCTTACCTTAAATACCAGCGTCTCCGCATCAAACGGGAATTCTTCCGTAACCATCGGCAAGGAGGTGCAAAGTTCTCTAACCCAATCGAAATTCTCCATTTGTGTATAATTCGATGCCGCAAAAGTAATCACCATCTGTAATTTTGAAAATTAAACCGACAGTCATTCGTTATTTTCGTTAGAGTTATCATGAAATACGTTCATTTTCGATCCATGTTTACCCAAAATTCAACCAAAGTTTTTGGCCTATTATACTTTTCATTGTTGGGATTATCCGGTTCCGTACTAGCTCAATCCAAGCCAACCACTCAAAAATCGGTAACCACGAAGGTCGGCACTTCGGCAACAGCTGCTCCGGCAACAGGTACATCGGCAACTCCATCTACCTCAACGGCTGCTTCGCCTTCCTCTCAAGGGCCCAACGCAATCGGCCCCGCGGTTGGGAACAAGCCCAAAAAGGTGAATTTAAGTTCCTTAACCATCGATTCTTCGGTTTACCCCATCACCTTTACGTATAAAGGCATTCCTTTTACCGGAACCGCAATAACGCGTTGGGTTGACGATCGCATTTATCAAGAATTTCCAATTGTGAACGGTTTGTTGAACGGTTATTTTAAGGAATACGATGAAAAAGGCAATATCGTGGCTCAGGAAACTTGGTCGGGCGGTAGAAAAAACGGCCCTTTCCAGTATATCGGCATGGGTCCCTTGAAGAAAAATCAAACCCGCGGTTATTTTCTCAACGATTCGCTAAACGGTCTAATTGAAGGCTACCACAAGGATGGCGTAACGCCCAAGTACAAAGTGAATTACAACAACGGCACCCGGGAGGGACAATCGCTAACGTATTTCGATAACGGTCAATTGGAGCAGGAGGCCATCTTCGTAAACGATAAACCCCATGGAACGGTTATAGGCTATAATCGGGATGGAAAAGTAAGGTCGATTAAGCAATATACGCATGGAATTCCGCACGGAATCGCCTACGAATTTCATATCACCGGTTGTTCGGGCAAGGAAATGTACTTTAAAATGGGCTTGCAGGATTCCATCACTCGGGCTTTTGACCCAATTACTTGCGATGTGATTTCGGAGGGGTATTACAAAAAAGGCAAAAAACACGGGGCATTTTACGAATACAACGCGTTTGGCGATACATTGAAAATCGAAACTTATTCGGAAGGGGTGTTGGACGGTCGATTTGAAGTATTTAAAGAAGAATGGGACGAAAAAGAGAAGAAGAATTTCTTGAAGTTGGATACCCGCGGTACCTATAAAAACGGGGTAAAAGTGGGCGAGTGGACGCATGGCTTTGCTACGCATTTGCAACAGCGCGAGGGCACCTACAACGAGGAAGGCGAGATGATTGGAAAATGGATGTTCTACGACAATAAAGGTAGAAAACTGATGATGTATCGCTACGAAAACGGGGAAGTAGTGGAGGAAAAGTATTTCGACGTTGAAAAGAAAAAGTAAATGAGCCTAATGGAGCCGTTTGTAATTGGATTGACCGGATTGAGTGGTTCGGGGAAAACGTTTTATGTGGAAGCGTTGAAGGAGCGATTGGGGGTTGATGTTACCGTGGTTGGGTTTGACGATTACTACAAGCCGTTGGAGATGCAGCACATCGATGACTTTGGGGAGGCGAACTACGATTTACCATCGGCATTGTACTGCGATCGATTTTACGAGGATTTGATGCAGTTGATCAAGAATAGGAGTGTGGTGATTCGGAAATATCATTTCGAAAACTACGATGCACCGGAGGAGACAGAAATTGTGAATCCAGCGCCGATATTATTGGTTGAGGGTTTGTTTGTTTTGGACATTCCGGAGGTAGATTCTTTGCTGAATTACCGAGTTTTTGTGGATTGCGACATGGATTTGTGTTTTAATCGGCGGATCGAGCGGGATGTTCGGGAGCGGGGTATTCCGCGTAAACGGAGTTTGCATCAATGGGAGCATCATGTATTGCCTGCATTTAATAATCACATCAAGCCGCACCAGGAGCGTTGCGATTTGGTGATTGAGAATATTGGATCTCCGGATAAGAATTTGGAAATCATCGTATCGGCCATCAAATCCAAGGCCCATCCTTCGGCTTTGGCTGCATGCCAGAATTTGTAAGAGATTATTTCAACATCGGATTTAGAATATCCTCACATTTGGTGTAAGTTTCATTTCATTACGCTGAAGGGATTCGTTTCTGTTCATTACGCTGAAGCGACTCGTTTCTGTTCATTACGTTGACGGAATTGAATCGAGCGGACTTTTAACCTGCGATAATATTCTGTTTGAAACCTTTGCATAAATCTCTGTTGTTTTGATATGGGAGTGCCCCAATAACTTTTGTATAAAGACCATATCTGTACCCGCTTCAAGAAGGTGTGTGGCATATGAGTGTCTGAGGCCATGAATACCAACGGATTTATGTATTTCGGCATTTTTCATAGCATTTTTAAATACGGCTTGGGCACTTCGAGTGGTGTATTTTTCGTTGAATTGTCCTTCAAAAAGATATTTTGATGGCTGATACACTTTCAAATAATCTTGGTACAAGGGAATTAATGATTGAGGGAAATGAACATATCGATCTTTTTTCCCTTTGCTTTCAGCGATTAGGACTTGCATTCGATCTAGGTCTATGTGTGAAATTTGCAATTGAATGATTTCACTCACACGCAATCCCATACCATACGCAATTTTTAGAATGAGTAAATGTTTGATATTAGGCGTTACTTCAAAAATTCTTTTTACTTCTGATGAACTCAACACTTTGGGCAGTGTTTTTGTGGCTTTGGGTCTGATCACAGCGTTGAAAATTTCTGATTTGGAGTGAACCAAGAAAAAATAGGATTTTATGGCATTCATCCGTGAATAAACATGGGATTCTGAATGTTTTAGGGTTTTAATGCAGTATAAGAAATAAGAATTCAGGCGGTCTGAGCTGAGATTTTGAACGGGGTGATGTTTGAGTAAAATTAACAACTGCGCAAACTCGTTGAGATATAATTTGATGGTATTGGGCGAGAATGCTTTTTGTTGCAGGGCATTTCTGAATTTGAGAAATTCTTGTTTGTTGTTTTCATAGAGCTTTGGTAGTAGTTGATCACCAATTTCGGGCAAAGGAAGGTTCAATCGTTTGCGATTCATTGTGTTGTCTGGCAAGAACCAAGCAGATTTTATCCGGCTCCATTTTGCTTTGGGGTGTGATTTTTTGAAATTTTCCAGGGTTTCGGGATTGTATTGAAAGTAACAGAGGATCACTTTTTGATTGCGATGATTATCAAATTTGAACTGCATGTTTGAATGAAAATTGAATCAATATACGAAGGTAGTGTGTATTTTTTGCAATTGTAAATACGCAATTTGCAATTTTCGCAAAACCCATAAAATCAACACGTTTAATTTAATTTGTTATTCCGCGATCAGGGCATTAGTTTCGTATATAATCAAGTTAGGTGCAAGCGTAGCGGACGACCCAACAACCATCGACAGCCAGAAAACAAAACGAAAAAAGTAAACCATTTTGACAGAGAACCAACGACAAACAGAACTTACTGAAAAGAAACGGCAACCAAGCCGACACCTTAGCCAACCCAATGTTTTTTATTTTTTTTCCGCCCCGCATTTTTTAAAAACAATTTTAGCCAGTCGCACAAATGGCACATTTGGTTTTGCCCGACACACAAGCCGAACCTTCGCAAAACCAAAAGAGCCATTTTTTGCCAACGCCCATAAGACGACTTTGACAGAAATAAAACTGACCCTGCACAATATTTTACTTAACTTTGCGTTATCCAATTAATGAAAAAATTCGTAGTTACAATATTGCTTCTTTTATATTTGATACCAACCTTTGGTATCAATGTAACTGTTCATTATTGTGGCGGTGAAATTTCGACTATTTCTTTCGGCACTGTTACTAAGGATAAATGTGCTTGTGGTAGCAAGAAGATGAAGAAAAATTGTTGTGAAGACAAAAATTTTTCTTTTGAAGTTGATGACAACCAAGCAAAAACGCAAGAAAGTGTTTTAACCTTTACAAATCCATTAAATTTTAACATAGCCCTACCTCAATCCTTTGAGTTTAGCTATACTTTTTTTCCAGTATTAGTTTCAACAGATTATTTCCACCATCCTCCAAACTATGTAAAGCAACCGCTTTACATTCTCAATCAGGTATTTCGTATTTGATTTTTGACAACTAAAAAGTTTGCCGACACTATAATAGTGGCTCGGCTATTTCTGTTTTCAAAGTTTTTCAAAATTAAATTCAAGTAAAATGACAACGTTCAATAAAATATCAATGATGCTTTGCATTGCATCTGCTTCGCTTACGAGTTGTGAAGCCCAAGTAAAAAATGCTAAAACTGAAACCGTAAAGATTTACGGAAACTGCGGAATGTGTGAAAGCACAATTGAAACAGCGGGAAATGTAAAGATAATTGCCAAAGTGGATTGGGACAAAGACTCAAAAATGGCAATCATAACTTACGACAGCACCAAAACAAATCAAGACGAAATCTTGAAACGTATTGCATTGGCAGGTTATGACAGCGATAAATTTCTTGCCCCTGATGATGTTTACAGTAAACTTCACGGATGTTGCCAGTACGAAAGAGTTAACAAAACGGCAGTTGTTCAAAAGGAAGTTACAGAAGACCACTCTGCACACAATCATGGTGGTACAACGGAAGTAAAAACAGAAACAAATCAAGAAGTAAATCAACTCAAAGCGATTTTTGATAACTACTTTTTATTGAAAGATGCTTTGGTCAAATCTGATGGAATGGTAGCTTCTGCAATAGCCAAAGATTTGCTTTCAAATATCAATGCAGTGAAGATGGATAAGCTTTCAACGGAAGAACACATGGAGTGGATGAAAGTAATGAAAGATTTGGCTTTTGATGCTGGACACATCGAAGAAACAAAAGATGCAGGACACCAAAGAGACCATTTTACTTCGCTTTCTAAAAATGTGTATGCTTTAATTAAAGTTTCTAAACAAGAAAGTCCTGTTTACTATCAAAACTGCCCCATGTACAATGATGGCAAAGGAGCAAATTGGTTGAGCAAAGAAAATACTATTAAAAACCCTTACTACGGTTCTCAAATGCTCACTTGCGGAAAAACAGTAGAAACAATTAAATAATTTTCAAAAATTAAAATTCAAAAAAATGAAAAATGTAATTTCAACAGTAGCCATAGTTGCTACAACAATTTTTGCTTTCACAATTTCATCATGTAAAAAACATGATATGGATGAAATGCACCCTGCCGAACATACAATGTTGAATATCAATTATCCTGCATCGTATATTGTAAATGGCTCATCAAACAATATCTCAGTAATTAAACTTTCTGACAATACTGTTTCTGAAACTATCAGTTTAAATGGTGCTACATTTCCGCATCACATTTACATAAACCCCGCAAAAACCAAGTTGGCTGTGGCTATAACTGCAACCGACCTTAGTGGCGGACACGCAGGTCATGGTGGTGCAACGGCTGGTTTGAAAGTTCAGATTATTGATGCTGTAACAGGAATGATAGACAAAGAAATTTCGTTGTCAAAATTACCACACAATGCCATTTTTAATAGTGCAGGAACTGAACTTTGGTTAGGGCAAATGGACACTATTCAAAGTCAAGTTTTGGTTTATAAAACTTCTGACTGGACACTTCAAAACACCATTAACGTGGGCAAAGGTCTTTCAGAAGTTACCTTCTCCAACGATGGTACAATGGCATTTGCTTGTAACACAATGGACGGAACAGTTACTTTAATTGACGCAAGTACAAAAATGATACATACCACACTTACCGTTGGTACTGACCCTGTGGGTGCTTGGAGTGCAAGCAATGGCAAAATGTATGTGGATAATGAAATGAGCCAAACCGTTTCTGAAATTTCGGTTTCAGGAATGAGTGTAACAAGCACTATAAATTTGGGTTTTAAACCCGGGTATGTAGCTTATCATACTGCAAGTGGAGAACTTTGGGTTTCTGATGCTACGAATGGAAAAGTTGTTTATTATACTTTGGTAGGCAGCGTTTGGACGTTGCAAGGGAATATTACAACTGGTGCTGATGCTCACGCTATTGCTTTTAATAGCGATGGCACAAAAGCATATGTTACCAACCAAGGAGCAGGAAATGTTTCGGTAGTTGATGTTGCAACGCATACCGTTTCTCAAACAATTTCAGTAGGTTCAAAACCCAATGGAATAGCTTTTAAACAATAAATTTAGAACGTGGTAGCCGTAAACGGCTACCACGTTCTATTTAAACATTTGTATCAATGACACACAAATATCAAGTAACAGGCATGACCTGTTCAAGTTGCGAAGCAAAAGTAAAATCATCGTTGTTGATGGTTGAAAATGTAATAAGCGTGGAAGTTTCAAAAAATGAAAATTCAGCCACTATAACAATGGATAAACACATTGCTTTGGCTGAATTGCAAAAATCATTACCCGAAAAATATCAAATTTTAGCCCTGCAACATAACGAAATAGCCGAGCAAACCAAGGGTTGGTTAGAAACGTATAAACCAATTTTGCTCATATTTTTTTACATAACCTTGGTAACAGTTTTAATACAATTTACCAACCATCATTTTGATACAATGCAATGGATGCAACATTTTATGGCAGGTTTCTTTTTGGTGTTTTCGTTTTTCAAATTACTCAACCTAAAAGGTTTTGCCGAAAGTTATTTAATGTATGATGTCTTGGCAAGGCGAATTCCTATTTGGGCTTATGCTTATGCCTTTGTTGAGTTGGGTTTGGCAATTGCTTACACCATTAATTTCAATCCGTTTATTACAAACCTAACTACCTTAATTGTAATGAGTATCAGCATCATTGGTGTTTTACAAAGTGTATTGAACAAAAAGAAAATTCAATGTGCTTGTTTGGGTGCTGTTTTCAATTTGCCCATGAGTACCGTTACCATTATTGAAGATGCCTTAATGATTACAATGAGTGCCATTATGATAATCACAATGATTTAATCAAATGAAACTATTAAAATGGATATTCAGAAAACTATTTATAAAAAACTGCTGCCGATAGCATTATTACTATCAACAACTCAAATATTATATGCTCAAAAAACAGTTCGTTACGACCTTTCTGTAAAAGACACCATTGTAAATTTCACAGGAAAAGAAAAACGAGCCATTGCAGTAAATGGACAAATTCCAATGCCTACGCTAACTTTTACCGAAGGAGATACGGCTGAAATTTATGTTCATAATTTGCTACAAGAAGAAACTTCTTTGCATTGGCACGGACTGTTTTTACCCAATAAAGAAGATGGCGTTCCTAATCTTACCCAAATGCCAATTAAGCCAAACACTACCCATATTTACAAATTTCCAATTATACAAAATGGTACGCATTGGTATCATTCGCATTCAGGATTACAAGAACAAATAGGAATGTACGGCAACTTTGTAATGCTGAAAAAACCAGACGATAAAACATTCCGAAAAGGAATTGACGATTTGCCGACCGTTCCTATTGTTTTAAGCGAGTGGACTGATTACAAACCCGAAAACATACACCGAATGTTGCACAACGCAACTGACTGGTTCGCTATCAAAAAAAATGCAACTCAAAGCTATGCAGAAGCCATAAAAGCAGGACATTTTAAAACTAAACTTAAAAACGAATGGAAACGAATGTTGGCAATGGATGTAAGCGATGTTTACTATGACAAAGTTTTAATGAATGGCAACCCAATTTCTGAAATTAAGAACTTTGATGGAAAACAATTGAAAGCAGGCGACAAAGTTCGACTTCGTATTTCTAATGGTGGAGCATCCTCCTACTTTTGGCTTACTTATGCAGGTGGTAAAATTACAGTCGTTGCTAACGATGGAAACGATGTAGAACCAGTAGAAGTAGATAGATTAATTATTGCCGTATCTGAAACCTACGATGTAATTATTACTATTCCAGCAGAGAATACAGCGTATGAATTTTTAGCCACAACCGAAGACCGCACAAAATCTGCATCATACTATTTTGGTAATGGCATCAAACAACTAAAATCACCACAGCCACGATTAAAATATTTTGAAGGAATGAAGATGATGAACGATATGATGAAAATGAATGGCGAACTTGACGATATGGGGATGAGTATGAGCCTCAATCAAATGGATATGAATGTGGTTATGTATCCAGAAATTACTGGCGAAAGCAAACCAAAACAAAGTGTTAACGACCCCAATCGTTACAATGCAAATGCTTTGGCTGATATTGTTACATTAAATTACGCAATGCTTAAATCGCCAACCAAAACTGAACTTCCCAAAGATGCACCAGTTAGAGAATTGCGTTTTGAACTTACTGGAAATATGAACCGCTATGTTTGGAGTTTGGATAATAAAGTGGTTTCTGAAACCGATAAAATATTGATTAAGAAAGGTGAAAATATAAGAATTGTTATTTACAACGGCTCAATGATGCGACACCCAATGCACTTGCACGGACACGACTTTCGTTTGCTGAACGGACAAGGGGAAAATGCACCATTAAAAAATATAGTGGACATTATGCCAATGGAAACCGATACATTAGAATTCAATGCAAATGTAGAAGGCGATTGGTTTTTTCATTGCCATATACTTTATCACATGATGAGCGGAATGGGAAGAGTTTTTACCTATGAAAACCAGGCCCCCAATCCATTAATTCCAAATCCTAAATTAGCACAACGCAAACTTTTTGCAGATGATAGAAAACCTCATTTTATGGCAGAAAATGACTTTGCTACAAACGGAAACGATGGTATGTTTATGCTACAAAATACACGTTGGAGCATTGGTTCAGAATGGCGTTTAGGTTACCATGACATACATGGCTATGAAACTGAAACTCACTTTGGACGGTACATTGGAAAAATGCAGTGGCTAATGCCATTTATTGGTTTTGACTGGCGTTATAGGAAATTAGGACACAATGAAGTTGAAAAAAATCTCTTTGGACAAACCAATACTAAAGACAACAGAACACAAATAAGTTTAGGTGTAAATTATACTTTACCAATGCTAATAATAGCACAAGCAGAAGTGTATCAAGACGGAAATATTCGCTTTCAGTTAATGCGAGAAGATATACCCATTACCAAACGACTTCGAGCAGGTTTTATGGTAAACACAGACAAAGAATTTATGGTTGATTTTCGTTACATTGTAAATAAAAATATGGGCGTAAGAACCCATTACGACAGCGACATGGGTTTTGGCATTGGACTAACTTTGAATTATTAACCCCAACGCAATTTGCAAGCACAATTAAAAACCGCACAACCCAGCACACGACCAAAGTTTTTAATAGAGCTTGCAAATCCGACCCAAAAGAAAAATTGTTTTTAAAAAATTTCCAACGCTTCAAAAATAAAAATCGCAACGCACAGCCGAGACTCAATGACACGACAACTCAACAAAGACAATGGTTTACAAGCACGGTGGACAGAACGCCAGCACCTAACAGCACCTACAAGAAATTGGCGGTTCAGTGCCTCGTATGACAGATTTGTGGTTAGTCAAACATTCGTTCTTCGTATGAACATTTGTGGTAAAAATCGCCAACTTCTTGTAGCAGCAAAACGTTATCAGCAACCCTAAGACCCGACAGTGCGACCATTAACCGACAGACATAAACCGACCGACAATGCAAATTTCGGCAAAGCCGTTTGGCTATCCCTTCGCAAAATAAAAAGGGCTGCAAAGCCACCCACAAGCCGACCCAATTTGCAGCACATTTTATTTTGCCCAACCGCACTACCACCACCCGACAATTTTCTGCACACCCAACAATATTTCTTCTTATTTTTGACCCCGTGAAAGTCTTTACACTCATATTCAGTTTTTACATTTTGGCTTTGTCCTGTATGCCGTGCAGCGACAAGGACGACTGTAATTATATGAGTGCCGACCAATCAACATTTGCAACTACCGACCATTCAGACCACGACAGCGACACAGAGAATTGCTCACCTTTTTGTATGTGTGCTTGCTGCGGACAATCTTTTAGCAGTCCATTTTCGCATTACAGCTTATCGCTTCACGTTCCTGTTTCATTAGAAAAATTCCCAGTTTACAACGCTTCCTTCGTTTCAGAAGTGTATTTGTCTATTTGGCAACCGCCAAAAATCAGTTAATGAATTTCTGATGTTCCGCTTTCAGCGGAACAAAACAAAACTACTTACGGTGCTAACGCACCGCAAGTAATCGTGTATTCATTCATTAAACTGATTAAAAAAATGTTAGACAAAATAATTGCGTTCAGCATAAAGAACAAATTCATCATCGCATTGATGACACTTGCACTCATTGTTTGGGGAGTGTGGAGTGCAACAAAACTGCCCATAGATGCAGTTCCCGACATTACCAACAACCAAGTGCAAATCATTACGGTTTGCCCAACCCTTGCAGGACAAGAGGTTGAACAATTGGTAACTTATCCCATTGAACAAAGCATTGCTAACCTTCCCGACTTGGAAGAGTTGCGGAGCATTTCCCGTTTCGGACTTTCTGTAATTACCGTTGTGTTTGACGACAAAGTGGACATCTACTTTGCCCGACAACTCATTAATGAAAGGTTAAAGGAAGCGGAAGCTAAAATCCCCAAAGGTGTTGGCACACCCGAATTAGCACCTGTTAGCACAGGTTTAGGCGAAGTGTATCAATACATTATTCACCCAAAAAAGGGAAGCGAAAGCAAATACACCGCTATGGATTTGCGGACAATGCAGGACTGGATTGTAGCCAGACAACTTTACGGAACGGCAGGAATTGCGGAAGTAAACAGCTTTGGCGGACAACTCAAACAATACGAAGTTGCCGTAAATCCCGACCGACTTATTGCAATGGGAATAACCATTCCCGAAATTTTTGTTGCTTTAGAAAAGAACAACGAAAACACTGGTGGGGCATACATTGACAAAAAACCAAACGCTTATTTTATTCGTGGTGTGGGTTTGATTGGTTCGTTTGACGACATCAAAAACATTGTGGTAAAAACAAATCCAAACGGCATTCCTATTTTAATAAAAGATGTTGCCGAAGTGCATTTAGGCAGTGCCGTGCGATATGGTGCAATGACTTACAACGGTGAAGTAGATGCAGTAGGCGGTGTAGTAATGATGCTAAAAGGTGCAAATAGTGCTGATGTTGTAAGCCGTATTAAAGATAAAATGTCAACCATTCAAAAATCATTACCAAAAGATGTAGTAATAGAACCCTATTTAGATAGAACTGATTTGGTAAACCGTGCAATTTCAACGGTAGAAAAAAACCTGATTGAAGGAGCTTTAATAGTAATCTTCGTTTTAGTTCTGTTTCTTGGAAATCTTCGTGCAGGGTTGATTGTAGCTTCTGCCATTCCTTTATCAATGTTGTTTGCTTTGGGCTTAATGAATGTATTTGGCGTAAGTGCCAACCTAATGAGCTTAGGAGCAATTGACTTTGGTCTAATTGTGGACGGTGCAGTAATTATTGTAGAAGCCACTTTACACCATTTAGGAATGCGAAAAGCCATCGGCAAACTTTCACAATCAGAAATGGATAATGAAGTTTTCGTTTCCGCATCTAAAATCCGAAGCAGTGCTGCTTTTGGCGAAATAATTATCCTTATTGTTTATATTCCAATTCTTACCTTGGTAGGTATCGAGGGCAAAATGTTTAGCCCAATGGCTCAAACGGTTTCTTTCGCCATTATTGGAGCGTTGATTTTATCACTTACCTACATTCCAATGATGTGTGCAGCGTTCCTTTCTAAAAACGTTTCGCACAAGCAAACATTGAGCGATAGAATGATGAACTTCTTCCAACGCATTTATGCACCACTTTTGGAAAAAGCAATCCGTTTCAAAAAAGTAATTGTAGGTGTAACAGTTGCCGTATTTGTGGTTTCCGTGTTTCTGTTTTCAAGAATGGGCGGTGAATTTATCCCAACCTTACAGGAAGGCGATTTTGCTTTTCATTGCATATTACCGCAAGGCACATCACTTTCACAAAGTTTAGAAACCTCAATGCAAGCATCAAGACTTATCAAAGAATTTGACGAGGTAAAAATGGTGGTTGGAAAAACAGGAGCAGCCGAAGTTCCAACAGACCCAATGCCTCCTGAAGCAACAGATATAATGATAATTCTAAAACCTCAAAGCGAATGGAAACGTGATATTTCGTATGATGAGTTGGCAGAAGAGTTTGAAGAAAGATTAAACACAATCCCTGGGGTATTCTTTGAAAAGAACCAACCCATACAAATGCGGTTCAACGAACTTATGACAGGTATTCGCCAAGACGTTGCAGTAAAAATATTTGGTGAAAATATGGACACACTTTTAAACTATGCCAATAAAGTAAATGCCGTTGTGCAAAGTGTGGACGGTGCAACAGAACCAAGTGTTGAACGTGTTGCAGGACTTCCGCAAATCGTGATCAAATACAATCGTTCTCAAATTGCCAATTACGGGTTGAATATTGAGGACATCAACCACATTGTTTCTACTTCTTTTGCTGGAGGAAGTGCAGGAGTTGTGTATGAAAATGAACGCAAATTTGAATTAGTAGTTCGTCTTGACAGCACACACCGCAACAACATTGACGATGTGAGCCATTTGTATATCCCAACTACCAACGGAACGCAAATTCCATTATCCCAAGTTGCAGAAATCAAAATGGAATTGGGGCCTGCACAAATTAGCCGTGAAGATGGCAAACGTAGAATAGTGGTGGGCTTCAACATCAAAGGCAGAGATGTAGAAAGTGTAGTTACCGACATACAAAAAGAACTGAATGAAAAAGTAAAATTACCGGAAGGTTATTATTACACCTATGGAGGAACATTTGAAAACCTACAAGCAGCATCCAAGCGACTAATGATTGCTTTGCCAGTAGCTTTAGCACTCATTTTTATGTTGCTCTATTTCACATTCAGTTCAGTAAAACAGGCAGCTCTAATTTATACCGCCATTCCAATGAGTGCAATTGGTGGTGTATTCGCTTTGCTCATTCGTGATATGCCTTTCAGCATTTCGGCAGGTATTGGCTTTATTGCATTGTTCGGTGTAGCAGTCTTAAATGGAATAGTGCTGATTGGAACTTTCAACCAGTTGGAAAAAGATGGAATGACAGACATAATCCAACGCATAAAAGAAGGAACTAAAATCCGTTTGCGACCTGTGTTAATGACTGCCACCGTTGCATCTCTTGGTTTCTTGCCAATGGCACTTTCGCACGGTGCTGGAGCAGAAGTGCAAAAACCTTTGGCAACCGTTGTAATTGGGGGCTTG
>JACCDP010355100.1_pt1 | contig 13615 bp, 16 predicted proteins | sample 7445841 | NCBI WGS metagenome assembly JACCDP01 (sample SAMN15323441, study PRJNA562643) | freshwater metagenome | isolation source: river surface water | place: USA:Blue River Watershed | collected 2017-08-17
ATTGTCGAGATTGCCAGAAAGTAATTGCTTGTGGTTACTCCGAGCATGATGCCGTAGGCAAGCGACGGCAAGAACCAGAGCAACTGCATCGCAACAGGATGCCTGAACCGGGCGCTCCCTGGTTAGCAATGCACGAATCTGTGCAGAACTGGTTTTAGCCAATAAACGACATGACGTGCTTGATGCGCGTGTAGTCTTCGAAGCCGTAGTTCGACAAGTCCTTGCCGTAACCCGAGTGTCTGAAACCACCGTGCGGCATCTCGGCCACCAGCGGAATGTGGGTGTTGATCCAGACACAGCCAAAGTTGAGACCCTTCGAGAAGCGCATCGCACGGCTGTGGTCTTTGGTCCAGACAGATGAAGCCAAACCGTAGTCAACATCGTTTGCCCAGCGCATAGCCTCTTCATCGTTGCTGAACTTCTGAATGGTTACAACCGGGCCGAAAATCTCTGACTGGATGTGCTCATCCTGCTGCTTCAGACCAGACAAAATGGTGGCCTCGAAGAAGTAACCGCCGTTGTCGTCTATGGCGTTACCTCCGGCCTCGATCTTCGCGTGGTCTGGCAGGCGGTCGATGAAGCCCTGAACTCGTTCGAGCTGGTTCGCGTTATTGACCGGACCGAACAGGATGTCGTCTCGCGATGGCTGACCAGTGGTTGCGTTTACCTTTACGCTGGCTGCCAGCTTGGCCACGAACTCGTCGTGCACCGACGCGTGCACTAGCATGCGCGTTGCTGCGGTGCAGTCTTGCCCGGCGTTGAAGAAACCGGCAACGGTTAGCTGAGCAACCGCCGCATCTAGATCGGCGTCGGCAAAGATGATGACCGGTGCCTTGCCCCCAAGTTCTAGGTGAACGCGCTTCAAGTCGAGTGCTGCCGACTTTGCAACTTCCATTCCGGCTCGAACCGAACCGGTGATAGCAACCATCTGCGGAATCTTGTGCTCGACCAGTGCGCGACCGGTGTCGCGGTCGCCGGTGACAACGTTGAAGACGCCGGCTGGCAAGAACTCGGATGCAATTTCAGCAAGCAACAGAGTCGAGGCTGGAGTTGTATCCGAAGGCTTGATAACGATTGTGTTTCCGGCTGCAAGTGCCGGTGCAAACTTCCAGGTCGCCATGTTAAGCGGGTAGTTCCAAGGAGTCACCTGACCGATGACACCGATAGGTTCGCGACGAATAGAAGATGTGTGGTCTTTCGCATACTCTGCGGTTGCGATGCCCTGAAGGTTTCGTGCGGCACCTGCGAAGAAACGAATCTGATCGACAGAAACAAGAATCTCGTTTTCGACAAGACTCGATCTTGGCTTACCGGTGTTCTGAGACTCAACGTCTGCCATCTCCTCGGCGCGTGCTTCGAGGGCATCGGCGATTCTGAAAAGCGCAAGCTGACGTTCTCCGGGAGTCGTCTGTGACCAGGTCTCGAAAGCTTTATCGGCCACCTTGTAGGCATTGTCGATGTCGGCCGCTTTGCTCAACTGCGCAGTCGCATACGGCTTGCCAGTTGCCGGATCAAAGATGTCGCTGGTCTGGCCTGACTTGGCTTCTACATACTCGCCGTTGACAAAGTTCTTTAGCTGCTTGAGCGCCATCGCTCACTCTCCTTTGAAGTTGATATAAAAACCCTATAACTTCAAGGGTACATTTCGAAAACGAAGCAAAACTGCCCTCAGAGTGACCTTTTCGTTACCAAAATTGGCAAAACGCCACTGATTCATTTGCGAAATGCCCAAATGAGTGCCAAAATCGGACCATGAACCGCACCGCCGTCAGAACCACGACGCTAGATGATGTCTCGAAGGCAATCATCGAGCAGTTGCAGTTTGATGGCCGCCGCTCATACGCGGAAATCGGAAAAGTTGTTGGCCTCAGCGAGGCAGCCGTGCGACAGCGCGTGCAGAAACTCACCGAGACCGGTGTTCTTCAGATTGTTGCGGTGACCGACCCGATGCAGCTTGGTTTCTTTCGCCAGGCCATGATCGGAATTCGCTGCACCGGCGACACTCGTTCGATTGCAGAGAGCATTGCCGCGCTATCCGAGACTGACTATGTAGTTCACACCGCTGGAAGTTTTGACATTTTGGTTGAGGTGATCTGTGAAGACGATGACGAATTCATAGAGCTACTCAATTCAAAGATCCGGTCGCTGCCCGGAGTTACTTCAACCGAGACATTTGTCTACTTGAAGTTACACAAGCAGTTCTACAACTGGGGAACGCGATGATGCGTCTCCATAACGAACAACAAACAATGTAAAGAGTGATATTTCATGGCAACCAAGGAGAGCCTGGTGAGCAAACTTGCTCGCGGAATCAAAACCGCGTTCAAGCCGTCGAATGGGACGACCAATGCTAAAGCCGACCGCGCCACCCCGCTTCTAGACGCTCGCAAGAGCGGAGTTGAAGCAACCCCTCAGATGCTGCAGCAGGCAGCGAAGGACAACATGTTCCTTCACTTCACCCGCCACAGCCCTTACTACACCGCCAAGGGTGAGATTCCGATCATCACTAAGGCATCGGGTCACCACTTCTGGGACCAAAACGGAAAGAAGTACTTCGACGGCATCTCGAGCCTGTTCTCGGTTAACATCGGGCACGGACGTTCTCGTCTCGCCGAGGCTGCTGCAAAGCAGATGAAAGAACTCGACTACTTTCCACTCTGGTCACACGCACACAAGCCGGGCATCGAGCTCTCTGAGCGACTGCTCTCTTATGCTCCGAAGAACCTGACCCGAGTTTTCTTCACCACCGGTGGAGGTGAAGCAAACGAGACAGCCTGGAAGCTGGCCAAGCAGTATTTCAAAATGATTGGCAAGCCGAACAAGCACAAGGTGCTAACCCGCGCGGTTGCCTACCACGGCACATCGCACGGAGCCCTTTCACTGACCGGCATTCCGTCGATGAAGAAGATGTTTGAGCCTCTGGTTCCGAGCACCTTCCGCGTGCCTAACACCAACTGGTACCGCGCTCAAGACGACTTTGCGACCGAAGAAGAGTTCGCTCTCTGGGCCGCAAACCGCGTCGAAGAGATGATCCTGTTCGAAGACCCAGACACTGTTGCGGCTTTCATTTTTGAGCCGGTTCAGAACTCTGGTGGGTGCTTCACAGCTCCTAAGGTCTACTTCGACCGCGTGCGTGAAATCTGCGACAAGTACGACGTGCTAATCGTTGCTGACGAAACCATCGATGGCTTCGGACGTACCGGAACCATGTTTGCTTCGGAAAAGTTCGATTTCGAACCAGACATGATGGTTCTCGCCAAGGGTATGACTTCGGCATATGCGCCAATTGGTGCATTGCTGATTGCAGAGAAGTTGTTTGAGCCATTCAAGACCGGTACGAACATTTTCCCGCATGGATACACCTACGGCGGCCACCCGGTTTCTTGCGCGGTTGCGCTTGAGAATCTCGACATCTTTGACGAAGAGGATCTCGTTGGCAACGTTGCTCGCAACGAGGCCGAGTTCAAGGCGACTCTAGACAAGCTGCGCGATCTGCCGATTGTTGGCGATGTTCGCGGTGCAGGTTATTTCTGGGCGATTGAGCTAGTGAAAAACAAAGAAACCAAAGAGACCTTCAACGACAAAGAGAGCGAGAAGCTGCTTCGCGGAATTCTCTCTCGCCGTTTGTTCGAAGAGGGATTGTATTGCCGCTCGGATGACCGCGGAGACCCGGTTGTTCAGTTGGCGCCACCGCTAACCATCGGGCGTGACGAATTTGTTGAAATGGAACAGATTCTTCGCAGTTGCCTCGATGAGGCATGGAAGTCTCTATAAAAAGAGTTACTAACAATCTGACATTGGCCGGGTTTTCAACAGATTCTTCGAGAATCGTTGAGACCCGGCCTTTGTCTTATTCTGGGAAGCATGAATAGCGCAGACGCCAGCCTGAGTTTCGAAAGCAAACTCGGCGCAATAACAATTGAGGCCAATAGCGAGAAAATCACTCGCCTTATCATCGGTCAGCACTCCCCCGACTTTGGCTCCAGCAGAGTGCTTCCTGAGGCCAAAAAGCAGGTCACTGATTATCTAGCCGGCAAGAGAACCAAGTTTGATTTGCCGGTGGCACTTCACGGAACCGACTTTCAAATGGCGGTCTACAAGCAAATCGCCAAGATTGGCTTCGGCAAAACCGTCAGCTACGCCGATATCGCTGCCAAGTTGGGCAAACCTCTGGCTTCGCGAGCCGTTGGTGGCGCTGTGGGGTCAAACCCGGTACCGCTGATTATCGGCTGCCACCGAGTGCTTGGCGCGTCTGGCAAAATCACCGGATACTCGGGTGGCGAGGGCCTGCCGACCAAACGCTTGCTTCTGCAACTCGAAGGCATCGAGAGCAAAGAGTGAGCGCGGTCAAGAAATTCGAAGACGGGCTCACTAGGTGCTCTTGGCTAAACGGCGACGCGCTGTATCGCGAGTACCACGACACCGAATGGGGCGTTCCGGTAACAGGTGACCAACTGATGTTCGAGCGCATTGCGCTCGAGGGCTTTCAAGCCGGGCTTTCTTGGATCACGATTTTGAAACGCCGCGAGGGGTTTCGCAAGGCCTTCAAGAACTTCGATCTGCAGAAGGTTTCTCGTCTTACCGAGTCAGACATAGAACGATTGATGCTAGACGAAGGCATCATTCGAAATCGGGCAAAAATTGAGAGCACTATTCGAAACGCCAACCTCATTCTCGAGCTGCAGAAATCTGGGCAGAGCATCAGCGAGATTGTTTGGTCCTTCGCTCCCCCGCAGAGCAAACGAAAGAGATCCGCGACAAGTTTTGAATGGCTGGCAACGACCGACGAATCTATAGCGCTCAGCAAACGCCTGCGCAAGCTCGGCTTCGGGTTCGTCGGCCCCACAACCATGTATGCGCTGATGCAGGCAACCGGTTTGGTAAACGATCACGCACCCGGCTGCTTTAGGCGCAACCAGCTCTAGTTGGCATTTGGCGGCACATAGCTGACCACCAGAGTGAGCTCGCGCTCGTTCACCTCGAGGCCGAAGCCGGCCTTCTTCGCAACGCTGACCAGGTCCTTAATGGTTTTTGGGCTCTGCTTGGAATTCAGCACGGCGTGAATGAGTTCACCTTTTGACTTCTTGTTGAAGTGGTTCATCGAGCTGCGAGACCCATCCGGCGATTCAAGCACTACCTCTAACCAGTAGCTCTCGATTTCGCTAGCAATCGGAGCTAGGGCCACATACTGCTTTGATCGCATATCGATGATTGGCCCTGCCAGCCGGCGAAACACCTGCTGGTGCGGCTCAGCCCAGATTGACTTGAGCTTCGGTGATGCCGAAAGTTTGTAATTCGGAATCAGGTCGGTAGCGCTGATTAGCCCAAACAGTGCCGACTGAATCAGCACTAACTGCTTTGCCCGCTGCACTGCCTCGCTGCTCAGGTGGGCGTGTTCGGTTGGCGTTCCCTTGAGACCGCGGCCGTGTATGGCCCCATACAAGGTGCCGGTGTAACGATCGATAGCCATCATGGTTTTGGCGTCTAACAAACTTTGCCCGAGCAATTTGGCGGCTTGCTCGCGTGCAGGTTCTAGAGAACCAAATGTAAGCGAGACTTCACGCAGGCAGAGGGCCGATTCGTTCGCCCCACCAGATGCCGAGGTGGCTTTTGTCTCAGAGGGCGGCAGCAGAAACAGCATTGGCTTAGTCTAAGTTGCCTCGCAAGTCTCTGTGCTCGGCTCGGCATACACTTGAGCCATGGTCAAACTTACGAAGATTTACACCCGCACAGGCGACGAGGGAACCACAGGTCTAAGTGACTTTTCACGCACCCGAAAGACCGACCCTCGAATCGAAGCCTACGCCGACGTCGACGAGGCAAACTCTGCCCTTGGCGTTGCCATTTCACTGGCACGCAACGAATTCGATCACGAGACTCTCAAACTGCTTTCACAAATTCAGAATGACCTATTTGACCTCGGTGCCGACCTGTCTAACCCGCTCAACGAACACTACGAATACGAACCGCTTCGCGTCGACGCCATTTGGATTGACGCTCTCGAGAACGCGATTGACAAGTACAACGCAGAGCTCGAAAAGCTCGATTCATTCATTCTGCCCGGCGGTTCTGGTTTGGCTGCCGGCTTGCACCTTGCCAGAACTGTAGTTCGTCGCGCCGAGCGCGCCACCTGGCACGCTATCGAGACCTATGGAACCGAGCCTGCCAAGAAGGGCCACAACGACGGCGGTGTCAGCCCGGTGGCTGCAAAGTACCTAAACCGCCTGAGCGACCTCTTGTTCGTCCTGGCGCGCTACGCGAACATTCAACACGGAGGCGACGTCAAGTGGGTTCCGGCGGCAAACCGCCGCGAGCGACCAGAACACCCAACTCGCACAGAGTAGGCACTGAGGTGGGTTTTCTCGAATACCTTCGAAAGAGCATGCGCAAGCGGTCGAGCGGCGCTGGCGGTGCCCTCGGCATATTCAATGAGCTTTACAACCCGAGTGCCCACTCGGCACAAATAATCGTTGAAGAACAGCAGCGTGCCGTCGTTCCTAAGCCTTCACCATCTGACAAAGATTTAGAGAGCATGAAAAAAGACCCCGCCAAATAAGCGGGGTCTTTTTTTGAACTCTTTAGATTAGGGCAGCGTTTCGAGCAACGATTGTGACAACGTCGTGCTCGATCGACAAGAACCCATCCTCTGCAGCAGCGGTCAACTTTTCGCCGGTTGGCAGAGTAATGCGAACCTCTCCGGCTGCCAGAATCGCAAGCATTGGCTCGTGGCCAGGAAGCAGACCGATTTCGCCCTCGACGGTTTTTGCAATAACCATCTTGGCCGAACCAGACCATACGGCCTGATCGGCTGCAACCAGCTCTACGCGCAAAGTCTTGTCAGACATTACTTGCCGCCTGATTCCTTCTGCAGACGAGCGTAGTTCTCCATAACCATGTCAAGGCCACCAACGTTGAAGAAGGCTTGCTCTGGAATGTGGTCAAACTCACCACCAGCAATCTTGCTGAATCCCTCAATCGTGTCTTTGATTGGCACGGTTGAACCTGGCACACCGGTGAACTTGGTTGCCATGTAGGTGTTCTGAGACAAGTACTGCTGAATGCGGCGTGCGCGTGAAACGGTGATCTTGTCTTCTTCAGAAAGCTCCTCAACACCAAGGATGGCGATGATCTCTTGAAGCTCTTTGTTCTTCTGCAGAATTCGCTTGACTGCGGTTGCGGTCTCGTAGTGATCCTTGCTGATGTAGCGAGGGTCAAGAATTCGCGAGGTCGAGGTCAACGGGTCAACCGCTGGGTACAGACCCTTCGATGCGATTTCACGAGAGAGCTCGGTGGTCGCATCCAAGTGGGCGAAGGTGGTCGCCGGAGCCGGGTCGGTGTAGTCGTCGGCAGGAACGTAAATCGCCTGCAACGAGGTAATCGAGTGACCACGGGTTGAGGTGATGCGCTCCTGAAGGAGACCCATCTCATCGGCCAAGTTCGGCTGGTAACCCACGGCTGAAGGCATGCGGCCTAGAAGGGTTGAAACCTCTGAACCTGCCTGAGTAAACCTAAAGATGTTGTCGATGAACAAAAGCACGTCTTGCTTCTGCACGTCGCGGAAGTACTCCGCCATGGTTAGTGCCGACAGAGCAACACGAAGACGCGTGCCTGGTGGCTCATCCATCTGGCCGAACACCAGCGCGGTCTTGTCGATAACACCAGACTCGGTCATTTCGTCAATTAGGTCGTTACCCTCACGAGTACGCTCACCCACACCGGCGAATACCGATACACCGTCGTGGTTTTCTGCCACACGGTAAATCATTTCCTGAATCAAAACGGTCTTACCAACACCGGCACCACCGAATAGACCGATCTTTCCACCCTGAACGTAAGGGGTGAGCAAGTCGATGACCTTGATTCCGGTCTCGAACATCTGAGTCTTTGACTCGAGCTGGTCGAAGGCTGGTGGCTGACGGTGAATTGACCAGCGCTCGTTGACCTCGATCTTCTCGCCTGGCTTAGCGTTTAGAACATCACCGGTCACGTTGAACACGTGGCCCTTGGTGACATCGCCAACCGGAACAGAAATCGGAGCACCGGTATCTTGTACGGCACCGCCACGAACGAGACCATCGGTTGGCTTCAACGCGATGGCACGAACTAGGTCGTCACCGAGGTGCTGGGCAACCTCGAGGGTAAGAGTTGTCTTCTCGCCGCCCATGTCAATCACCGTGGTCAACGCGTTGTAGATAGCTGGGATGGCATCGTGTGGATACTCGATGTCGACCACCGGGCCATTTACTCGTGCGATGCGGCCAACGCCACCGGCTTTGACAGTCGACTTAGCGGCAGGCTTTGGGGCTGCTGCTTTCGCGGCTGGCTTTGCAGCGGCCTTTGCGGCTGGCTTCTTTTTGGTTTCGGCCATGTCTCTTTCTTTCTCTTAGTCCTGGTCGCCCTGTGAAGCCAGTGCATCGGCTCCACCAACGATTTCGGAAATCTGCTGGGTAATTTCTGACTGACGGGCCGCGTTGCTAAGGCGGGTGTAGTTCTTGATCAACTTCTCGGCGTTATCGGTAGCCGACTTCATGGCCTTCTGGCGAGCCGCGTGCTCTGAAGCCGCTGACTGAAGCATTGCGTTGTAGATGCGGCTCTCGACATAGACCGGCAGCAACGCATCGAGCACCTTGCTCACATCTGGCTCAAATTCGTAGAGTGGAAAGACATCACCGGTTGAAGGTGCTTCTTCTGCTTCGACCACTTCTAGCGGAAGCAGACGAACGGTTTCTGGCTCCTGGGAAATCATCGATACGAAGCGGTTGAAGATTAGGTGAATCTCGTCGACGCCGCCGTCGGCGAAGTCTTTCATAAATGCCTCGAGAACTGCCTCGGCAATTTCGTGTGCGGTTTCAACCTTCGGAAGGTCTGTACCGCCAATCCATGAACGAACGCTTTCACGCTTGCGGAAGCTGAAGTTGCTGACCGACTTGCGACCTACCAGGAAGTAAATGACGTCTTTACCCTGCTCGCGCAAAAGTGTGGTCAGCTGCTCGGCTTCTTTCAGAACATTCGAAGAGAACGCTCCGGCAAGACCGCGGTCTGAGGTGAAGATCACCACTGCGGCACGGTCGATGCGAGCCGGCTCGGTGGTCAGCGGGTGATCGACATTTGAGAACGTTGCAACCGCAGAGACCGCGCGAGTTACGGCACGCGAGTAAGGAGTAGCGGCGGCAACACGCTGTTGCGCCTTGGCAATGCGTGACGCCGAGATCAACTCCATGGCGCGAGTGATCTTCTTAGTGGTCTGGGCAGATTTGATTTTCTGCCGATAGACGCGAAGTTGCGCTCCCATGCCTCTCCTCCTTCTTCTCTAACTCGTGCTTCGAACTACTTCTTGCGCTTCTGCTTGACGATCTTCTCTTGCTGAACTTCTTCTTCGTCAAGAGCTTCGGCCGTTGCTGACGATGACAGCGCGGCACCAGAACGAGTGGCAAAGCTCTTCTTGAACTTGGCCACCTGCTTGGTTAGCTCTGCAATTGTGTCGTCGTCGAGATTGTTGGTCTCACGGATGGTGGTTAGCGCCTTTGAGTTTCTGCGCAGGTAGTCGAGAAGTTCGGCTTCGAAACGCAATACGTCTTCAACCGGCACCTCGTCGAGCATTCCAGTGGTTCCGGCCCAGATTGAAACGGTCTGCTCCTCTACCGGGAACGGCGAGTACTGAGGCTGCTTCAAGAGCTCGGTTAGACGAGCACCGCGGGCAAGCTGCTGACGCGATGCGGCATCCAAGTCAGATGCGAACATTGCGAATGCCTCGAGCGAACGGTACTGAGCAAGCTCTAGCTTCAGGGTTCCTGAAACCTTCTTGATGCCCTTGACCTGTGCGGCTCCACCAACACGAGAAACCGAGATACCCACGTCGATAGCTGGGCGCTGGTTTGAGTTGAAGAGGTCTGACTGCAAGAAGATCTGACCGTCGGTGATCGAAATCACGTTGGTCGGAATGTATGCAGACACGTCGTTTGCCTTGGTCTCGATGATTGGAAGACCAGTCATCGAACCTGCGCCGAGCTCGTCATTCAACTTCGCGCAACGCTCTAGCAAGCGTGAGTGCAGGTAGAAGACGTCACCAGGGTAAGCCTCGCGGCCTGGTGGGCGACGAAGAAGCAACGACACCGCACGGTAGGCCTCGGCCTGCTTTGATAGGTCGTCGAAAATGATTAGAACGTGCTTGCCGCCGTACATCCAGTGCTGGCCAATTGCCGAACCGGTGTAAGGAGCGAGGTACTTGAAGCCCGCTGGGTCTGACGCTGGCGAAGCCACGATTGTGGTGTACTCCATCGCGCCGGCAGCCTCTAGCGAAGCCTTTACGGAAGCAATTGTCGAACCCTTCTGGCCAACAGCAACGTAGATGCAGCGAACCTGCTTCTTTACGTCACCTGACTCCCAGTTGGCTTTCTGGTTGATGATGGTGTCGATCGCGATTGCGGTCTTTCCGGTCTGGCGGTCACCAATGATTAGCTGACGCTGGCCGCGGCCAACCGGAATCATGGCGTCAATCGCCTTGATGCCGGTCTGCAGCGGTTCGTGAACTGACTTTCGCGCCATAACGCCAGGTGCCTGAAGCTCGAGTGCACGACGGCTCTCTGCCTTGATCTCACCTAGACCGTCGATTGGGTTACCCAGTGGGTCAACAACGCGACCTAAGAACTTGTCGCCAACCGGAACCGAAAGAACCTCGCCGGTGCGGTGCACTTCCATGCCCTCGACGATTCCCTCGAAGTTACCGAGAACAACGGTTCCGATCTCGCGCTCATCCAGGTTCAGAGCTAGACCCAAGGTGCCGTCGGCAAACTTGAGCAACTCGTTAGCCATTGCGCTAGGCAGGCCTTCGACGTGGGCGATACCATCACCGGCATCAATCACGTGACCTACTTCGGTGCGCGAAGCCTTAGCTGGCTCGTAAGACTTTACGAAGTCCTTGAGCGCGTCGCGAATCTCGTTCGGGCTGATTTTCAGATCTGCCATCTCGTTCCTCTACTTCTCGGTTTTACCCGTTTTGCTTGGTTGATTTATCAACCGAAGTTGTTGTCAGCCCGCTTATGCGAGTTGAAGTTTTGCCTCGTGAAGACGGCTGATTAGTGTTCCATCAATTACATCTCCGGCGATTTGAACACGGATGCCTCCGAGTATCGCCGGGTCAATCTCTAGGTTTAGCTTGAGGCTCTGACCGTAGGCGGCCGCGAGGCTCTTCTCTAGTCGAGTCAACTGCTTTGGGTCGATTGGCTTGGCCACGGTGACCACAGCAACCAGGCGATCGGCGAAGGCAGAAACCTGCTTTCCGAATGTCTCTAGCACTGCTGCGGCTCGGCGCTTGCCGCTGCCGAGAACGGCACGACGAATCAAGAGAGCCGACTCGGCAGATGCCTTGCCCTTGATGAGCGCGTCGACCAACTTGCCCTTGGCAACTTCGCTGGCGTTCTTGTCGGCCAGAGCAAACTGCAACTCTGAGTCGGAATCAATCGCCTGCTGAAAACCAAATAGCGAAGACTCGAGTTCATCCAGTTTCTTCTTGCCAGAGGCAATCGAAGCAACTGTGTGAACCGCAAGAGTCTCGAGAGCAATTGCTAGGTCGCTTGGTCGAGACCAGCGCAGAGCAACCAGGGTGTTCAAGAAATCAAGTGAAGCCTTTGATGCGGCCTTGCCGAAAACGGCTTTGACTACACCTGCCTTCGCATCTTTCTCAGCGGAAGGATCTGAGAGGATGCCGCGAAGCTGAACGCTCGATGCGAGAACCGCACCCAACGCGAATAGCTCTTCTGCGAACTTGATATCTGCCTTGGCAAGAAGCGGCTTGAGGGCCACCATTGCCTTGGCTGTTGACTGCCTGGTTGCGCTTGCCATGGTTACTTCTTCTTCGTCTCTAGCTCGGCCAAGAACGAATCGACTACATTGGCAGCCAACTTGTCGTTCTTCAGGCTCTCGCCAACTACGCTCGAAGCCAACTCAACTGCCAACGAACCAACCTCGGCGCGCAACGAAACCAAAGCGGCTTGCGCCTCGGCTTCGATCTGCACCTTGGCTGCTGCCACCATGCGGGCGGCTTCGGCCTGGGCTGTCTCTTTGATGTCAGCGCCAATAGCGGCTGCCTCTGCGCGGGCCTCTTCACGAATCTGCGAGGCCTCTGCGCGAGCAGCTGCCTGCTCGGCTTCAATGTTGGCGGTCTTGGCTGCGGCTTCGGCTTGCGCCTTTTCTGCAGCGGCGAGACGCCCCTCGATCGCTTCGGTTCTAGCGTCTAAGGTCTTCTTGAAATTAGGAAGAACCTTGAACCAGAAAAAGACCAAAAGAATCGCGAAAACAACTGATGACCAAACGATGTCGTAAATGGCCGGCAGAAGTGGATTCTTGTTCTCGCCCTCGGCAGCTGCATAAACTGCAGAACTCAATTGGAGAAACATGTCGTTTTTCAATTTACGTATCTACTACTGACGGAAAATGAATGGGGTTGCCAAACCGATTAGCGCTAGCGCTTCGGTGAAGGCGATTCCAAGCCACATGGTTACCTGTAGCTTCGAAGCCAACTCTGGCTGACGGGCGATTGACTCGATGGTCTTAGAGACCACAAGACCCACACCGATACCAGGGCCGATTGCTGCGAGGCCGTAGCCGATCATTCCAAGGTCGCCTGTCATTGCTGCGATGTTGTTTACGTCCACTTGTTATTTCCTTCCGTGGTGTTGAACTAGCGGTTGCTAGCCCTTAGTGCTCATCTGCCAAGGCCAACTGAATGTAGACCGTGGTTAGAAGAGTAAAAACATAGGCCTGTAGAAAAGAGACCAAGATTTCGAAGACGGTGAATGCGAAGCCGAAGACGAATGTTCCGGCTCCGAAGAACTTGAAGAAGCCGTCGGAGTTGAAGAAGAAGAACTGGGTCGCCGAGAAGCAGAGCACTAGCAGCAAGTGCCCGGCAATCATGTTCATGGTGAGACGAAGAGCCAGGGTCACCGGGCGCAAGATAAAGGTCGACAGGAACTCGATCGGGGTTACCAAGACGTAGAAGGCTTTAGGTACGCCAGCAGGAAAGAGATTGTTCGTGAAGAACTTCATGCGGTGCTTCTTTACACCCGCGTAGATAAAGGCAAAGTAGGCGGCCAGCGCCATCACCATTGGCAAACCGATAACCGAGGTTCCGGCAATGTTCAATCCGGGGATGATGCCGGTGATGTTCATGCCGAGCGTGACAAAGAAGATTGTCGCTAGAAGCGGCAAGAAGCGATCACCGTCTTTCTCGCCAAGCTGCTCGTGAGCGATGCTCTTGCGCACGAAGTTGAGCGAGATTTCACCCATCAACTGAAAACGCGATGGAACCAGGATGTTCTCTTTGTAGGCCTTCTTGAACTTTGAAGTCCAGAGCCAGAACAGAACTACGAGCGCGGTCATGACCAGGAGGCGAATCAGCATGATTCTGTTTAGTTCAAAGGGTGTGCCCGCAAAGAAAATCGCTTCTGGATAGAACTCCATGATTGAAGGAGCGCTGAATTCGCCGTCTTTTGACTCAGAATATGTAGCCTGAGTTAGAAGAGAAAGAGCGTTAATCAACGGCGGTGTTCTCCTGAGTCGGGGCAAGCTTTAGCCACTTGCGGCAGGCTGGTTTCGAATATCCTAACAGCATAAATTC
>JACCDP010351882.1_pt1 | contig 13614 bp, 10 predicted proteins | sample 7445841 | NCBI WGS metagenome assembly JACCDP01 (sample SAMN15323441, study PRJNA562643) | freshwater metagenome | isolation source: river surface water | place: USA:Blue River Watershed | collected 2017-08-17
CTGCGGTAGCTGCTGCTACAGGAGCAGAGAAAGCTAGGCAGATCCAAGGACGCATACCTAAGCGGTAAGAAAGTTCCCATTCACGACCGAGGTAGCAGAATACGCCGATCAAGAAGTGGAATACTACCAACTGGTAAGGACCACCGTTATACAACCACTCATCTAAGGAAGCAGCTTCCCAAATTGGGTAGAAGTGCAAGCCGATAGCGTTGGAGGAAGGAACTACTGCACCGGAAATGATGTTGTTTCCGTATATCAAAGAACCTGCAACTGGTTCGCGGATACCATCAATGTCAACGGGAGGAGCAGCGATGAAAGCGATGATAAAGCAAGTGGTTGCTGCTAACAGGGTGGGGATCATCAATACGCCGAACCAACCGATGTAGATACGGTTTTCGGTGCTGGTGATCCACTCGCAAAAGCGATCCCATACGTTAGCGTTGGAACGCTGTTGTAAGGTTGTGGTCATTTTATGAGTGCTTTTATTTTCGTATGATTTTAGTAAGTTTTTATGCTTACATGACTCTAAATTTAGAACATTATTTTCAATTTGTAAAGATACATTAAATTAGTATTTCTTATCACAAATATATGTTTTACTGATGTAAATTTTGGACATTGGTATAGGTTACAGGTGACAGGTAACAGGTGACGGGTGACGGGTGACGGGTTACAGGGAACAGGGAACAGTTTCAGCTATCTGGATATCCTCAATTTCCCATATCCGACAGGGAAAAATGCAACTGTTTTGAGACTCCATTTGCCAAAAACTGGCACTTTTTTGTTCGGAAAATCCGCAAACTCCTTATAAATAAACGATTTTAGCTTTATTCAGCAAACCCTACTTAAAGTTCTAAAAATCAAAATAGATATAAGGTAGGCTACCTTCAGGAGCTAGTAACCACACTGCATAAAAGCATAAAGGCACAAAAACAAATTTCATTACCCAACTAAACTCTAATTTTAGGATACGTTTGAGGAAATAAGAGACGCTCATGAACAGGGGTATTACCAACAGTAAATAATAAAGCTGAGATTGACTGATGTTCAGGGCTTCAACATAGACCTTTTGAGCGAATTGTTGATCGCCTGCATGACCCCAAAGATGTTGAATGACCACATTCGAGTCTTGGATGTTGGGGAGACGAAACCAAATCCAAGATGTAAATACCATGATTTGAGTCAAAAACCAGGCAATAACTATACCTGTAGGAGTCCGCCAAAATAGCTTGAGAATTTTCCAGCGATCGCCAACGGCACCAGTCAAACGATGAACTACTAAAGCCAGACCATGTAATATACCCCAAATAATAAAACCCCAGGCTGAACCATGCCAAACACCAGCCACTAGCATAACTATCAGCAAATTTCCGCAGGTACGTATTAACCCGTAACGAGAACCACCTAAAGGAAAATAGAGATAGTTCCGTAACCAGTCACCTAATGTTATGTGCCACCGTCGCCAAAAATCGGCAATATTGGTAGTAAAATAGGGGAAATCAAAATTTTCTGGCAATACTAAACCAAATAATAAAGCACTACCACGAGCTATATCTACATAACCATTAAAATCTAAATATAACTGTAAGCCATAAGCAAAGGTAGCTAACCATAAATCCGTACTCCCTGCTCTTTGCAAATTGCCAAAACATAAATCTACAAATATTCCCAAATTATCCGCAAGAATACCTTTTTTCACCGATCCTCTAGCGATTAACCACAAGCCATCGGCGACTGTATCAATACTTAGAAATTTTATATTACCGAATTGTACTGATAAGTTATGATAGCGAGTAATTGGACCTGAGATGAGTTTAGGAAAAAATAGCTTGTATGTAGCAAACTCGATAAATTGAGAACTGGCAGGAGCGCCACGATAAACATCTATTAAATAGGACAAACATTCAAATGTGAAGAAAGAAATCCCTAAAGGTGCAACTATTTTTACTAACGGATCTGGTGAATTGGTCGAGAAATAGAAAACCAGATTTATGAAATGATTTATATATTTAAACCCTAGCAGAAGCAGTACATTTAAACTTATACCAGCCCATAATATTTTCAGTCGGTGTTGATTCCAGTCAGCTTGAGCAAATTGCCATTCTTCGTTAGATAAACTTGAGTCTTGAGAATGTTTTCCCGGTGAAGTGTTGTTACCTATTTCTAACCCTAAACGAAAGTTAATAAATGTCAGTGCTAAAAGCAAAGGTAAATATTGAATATTTAAGGATGCGTAGAAAATCAGACTAGCTATTAGCACTATCCATAATCTGATATGTGCTGTATTAATAGTCCAGTAGATGCCTAAAACACTCAGTAGAAATAGCCCATAAAAAATAGATATAAATTTCATTGTTTATTAATTAGGAAATAGGGAACAGGGAACAAATTAGGGTGTATCTCACCAGACCAAAAACCGCTACGTCTTTTTTATTGTTATGTGCATATTGTGACAATGCTGGTAAGTCTTCAGCTATAGCACTCGTTCATACCGAGATCCCCGACTTCTTTTATTAATTGTGTCCATAAATGATAAATTGATCACAGAAGTCGGGGATCTTTTTACCTTACCTGAATTCTTACCAATACTGTTTAGTAAAGAGGAAAGGTAAAGTCCAAATCTTTATCTTTCCCAAAGGTTTATTTCCCAGTTGGCCAAGTAATCATGGGATCTACAGCCAGTTTTTTGGATACTTCATAAGCACCATAACGGTTAAGGTGACTGGGATCAGAAAAGTAATCATTGATTGTTGGCCATAACTGACTGAAATCACGATATATAAAGTGAGAATGATTGGCAAAGTTTAATAAATACGCTTGGAACTGCCGTTCATATTTTGTGCGGACAGGATCTAAATATTCTGAAGTCAGAGGCATATTCACAAAAATGAGAGAAATATTATTTTTTTTGGTAAACTCTAAAATTGATTGAAATGCCTGGTCTTGCTTACCTGAAAGTTGGAAAGATTTATAATCATTGTCATAATCTCCAGAAACTTTAGGGTGTTTTTGATAGTAAGTTTTGGGATTATAACGAATAGACAAAGGTAAAAATCCATCAAAATCAACTCCAACAACAGAAGAATTATTATCTATTTCAGAATTATAAGTAACATCAGTGTTTAATTTTCTTTGGACAGATTTAGAACTAACAGGGAGATATTTAAGTTGTTTTTGCAGCAAGGCTTTAATTTGATCACGGTTTTTGTAACTAGCAGATAAATTAGCGACAACTTCATTTAACCAATCATTACTTATTTGATAAAAGCTAACATCTGCCTTAGCAATTTCAGTATTGATTTTGTCGGGTGTTTTTTCTGCATTGTTAGGAACTTGATCAGGGTTGATTTGCGTGGTTGCTTTCTCTAATATGTGTTTGTATCCTGGTGATGACTCAACGGCATTAAAAGTCAGATCCTCTCTACCATTATTAAAAGCACGGGAACCATCAGCCCACAAAATCAATTTTGGTAATTCTTGAGGTTCTAAAACATAACGGATAATTACGTCAACGACTTGGGCAGTTGCGCCATTAATACCAAAATTAAATATATCAATATTATGATTACCTTGGCTGACTAAAGCTTTAGAAATAGCCACAGGATCAACTCCTCGCAATGCGCGAGAAGAACCAATAATTAAGACATCTGGAGGACGTTTTTTAATTGCTAACCGTTGTTTATATAGGGCTAATTGCTCATCTAATTGGCGAGTATTAAAAGTTGGCATTTGTGAACGCGCTGCCAATAAAATTGCTGTAGATGTAGCTTTTTCTTTTAATGGTGCGGCTGGTAAATTTTCCGACGCTGCTGCATCATTAATAAATCCAGAAGCATTAAAAGTAGAATCTGTTTGAGAAAAGTCTGTTGTTTTCGGCTGATTTAATAAAGATGTTTTTTCCTGATATTTCACAGGGGAAGATGCTTCAGATTCTGACGATGCACTGGAAACTGTAGTAGTTTTCGGTGAATTTTTCAGAGTATGGGCAACAACATAACCCAACATTAAATCACTTTGCAATGTGAGCAGTAATCCTAATGCCAGCCAAATCAGACCACCACCAATTCCTTGATGCTCAGGATTTTGCTCGTTCTCCTGATGGACTTCTGTAAATAATTGGCTATTTAAAAGTAAATTTTTGATCAGTTGATTGGTATTTGCCACCCATTTTTTTGTTAGTTCTTTGACAAAATTGTGTGATCCCTCATTTGTTAAATCAGGACGTAAAATTGTTTCACTGGTTTCATGTATCACTAGAGAATTTATATATTTAGATGTAGTAGTAAATTCTGGTGTAGCTTCAGGAACTAATCGAGAGCTTTGTTCTAAATCAACACCATGATGCCATACAGGTTTTTTATCTCCCGCACGACGCCCATAAATACGGATACCACTAATCCGGGAAATTTTCAACTGGCGGATAAATTGAGTCACTTTGTTACAAACTTGATGGCGTGTAGGACAAACGGGAGCATCACACATGATGTGTAATAAATTTTCTTTGCGGACTAGCAATACCCGGATACCTCCTGTTTTCAATCGCCAATCGAGATCAGGATTGAGTAAACGCTCTAGTAGAAATATAATTGCACCGTTGTCACCTGCACGGGCAAGATCCAAAGCAGATGTAGCTAAATTTGGATGTTGAGATGCGGGTAAAGATACCCAATCTATCCAAGCAGGTTGTTTATCACCTGTTTTCTGTCCATATATAGCTACTGAAAGAATTGCTTGGGGGGCGATGGTTTCTAATAAGGGAACAATGGTCTTGATAGCAGTTTCTTTATCTGGTGCAGGGGACGTTTCCAGAATATCAAGGGTTGGACTACAAAATATATACAGAGTAGATTCTTTGAGGGAAGTTTGAACGGCGATTTTAAAGCCTAGTAATTCTACTGATAATATTTTGGCGATCGCTTGTAAATCGCCCCACCGCGCCCATTCTTTTAACATTACCTCTGGCGGGGTTAAATCTACCCGCATCCGCCAATCTGGGTCTGTTTCTCCCCGTACCTCAGAAACCAGAATGCCATCTTGATAGCCCACCAGTTTTAAATGTCTCAGCCTTTGGGCTACTGTTTCCGCTAACAATGATGGATCGGGACTATAACTAGACTGACAAAATACCCAAAGGCGATTAACCATAATTTGTGGATTAGTTTTGCCAGGACATTGGCTAATTTTTACCCTAACAGCCACACCTAAATGACTGAGATGTTCACTGAGATAGCGAGCAATAGCATCTATATCGCCTTGGCGTGCCAAACTTTCATTAGAGATAATCAGAGAGCTACCAGGGATTTTCTTGACATCTGCTTGAGTTAATAGAGCAGCTTCTACCTGTTCTAAATGTCGCTCTATTTGATGCAAGGAAACTCGATGATACCATTCTGGGTGATGTTGTCCTTTTTTCCGTCCGTAAACTAATAGTTGATAGATGGAGGGTTGCTCGTCATTAGTAAGGGTATCCACATCAGTTTGCTGTATAGCTTGTAATAACTCTAACAGTGTTTGCCAACGTTCTGGACACTCAGTGCTTTCACACAAAATATGCAGGTCATTACCTAGCAACTGCACTTTTACGCCGAAAGTATTGATACCCGTTACTTGGCTTATCCATTGCACTAAGGATTTTTGACGAATTGCTTGCAGCAGTGCTTTGCTATCAGGTAATACGGTTTTCATGGGCAGTGAAATTTAACGGGAATGGTGATTTGGGTAATTTACCTGTGCTTCTTAACTAGAACCATAGAGTTATCACATTTTGGTAAGAATTCAGGTGAGACAATAAGATCCCCGACTTCTATGATCAATTTATAATTTATTGTCTCCATAAATAAAAGAAGTCGGGGATCTGGGTATGGACAATTGGTATAGATGAATACACATTTTGACGTTTTTTTGATAATTTTGTGATCTTCCCACCTGATACAATTGTAGGGGTTCAGAAGTTCAGGACTTCAACAGTAGGTGCGAAGTTTCCCCACCCATTCAGGAGTTCAGTTAACGCCACGCTGGGCTATCAAGATGAAGAAAGAATGAAGGATCAAAAATGAAGAAAATTTTTCTTTTCTGTTCCCTGAATTCTTATATACAATTGACCAATATCCAGCCCTGGTGACAATGTTCAAGTTTTAGCATCCCCATCTAATTTTGTATCTGGAATCAAAAATTAACTTTTCCGTCTATAGCAGGTGACAGTTGACAGGTGCTACGCCACGGTGACAGAGTTGAAAGACATGATGGTGTATAGTTTTTTAAGTAAATTCTGTATCTCATTCAAGTGCATACCGCCATATTTTATCCATCTAGTAATTAATCAGAAAGACAATGACACCTCTAAAAAAACAGTTTTGTTCTCAAACCGGATTCAACTGCCTCTCGTTGCCGATTAATAAGTCTTGTTTTTTACAAATTGGTGCAGTATCTATATTGTTCTTGATCCTGGCTCAAAAGGCTACCAGTGAAGCATTGCTCAACTTGGGTGAAGCTAGTGAAGAATTATTTCGAGGCGATCGCCTACCTGTACTTAATTTCCCCGATGATGATCTTTAATATCCCCATATATTGCCATGATGAATCCCAAAAATATAACCCATTTACCCATACCTCCCCACTTCAACCGGGAAAAAGTTAGAGAACTTTGGCGTGTATCTTACCAGGAAATTGCTACTGAAGCCGAAATATTTGCTCAACAGTACAATATTCAACCAGCAGTTACCGATCAAAATCAGATTTGTCTATTATTAATAGATGTGCAAAATACTTTTTGTATTCCTGATTTTGAATTATTTGTTGGCGGCAAAACTGGCAATGGTGCAGTAGAAGATAATCAAAGACTGTGTGAATTTATTTATCGGCATTTGGGAGTAATTACCACAATTATTCCTACTTTAGATACCCACACAGCCATGCAAATATTTCATCCCATCTTTTGGGTAAATGCTCAAGGTGAACACCCCACACCAGCCGCAACTAATATTACACCCACAGATATTGAACAAGGTATCTGGCAAGTTAACCCAGCAGTTGCCCATAGTTTGACTAATGGTGATTATGAATTATTAATAAAACAAGCACTGCATTATGTCAAACAACTCAGTCAAAATGGTAAATATCCTTTAATAGTTTGGCCTTATCATTCCATGTTAGGAGGAATTGGTCACGCCTTAGTTTCATCTGTAGAAGAAGCCATATTTTTTCATAGTATTGCCCGTCAAAGTCAAGCCCAATTTGAATTAAAAGGTGAAAATCCTTTTACAGAAAATTATTCTATTTTACGCCCTGAAGTTTTAATAGGATGGGATAATCAACCAATTGGCAAGAAAAACACAAATCTAATTCAACAACTTTTAAAATACGATGCCGTGATTATTGCTGGACAAGCTAAAAGTCATTGTGTAGCCTGGACAATTGAAGATTTATTAACAGAAATTAAACAAGTAGATAGTACCCTGACAAAGAAAATTTATCTCTTAGAAGATTGTACTTCTCCTGTGGTTGTTCCTGGAGTCGTTGACTACACAGAACAAGCAAATACCATATTTGCAAGATTTGCTGATGCAGGAATGCACATCATTAAATCAACTGAGGAATTGGTAATTGATAAATAACGTAAATTGTCACAAATCAGGATATCCTATACTTCGACTCCGCTCAGTAACCGGATGTCCTGATTTGTGACAATTATTCAGTTGCAAAATCTTCTAGTTTATTTTCCAATTTTTCAATTTTGTATTCTACTTTAAATTTTAATTGCTGAAAAACCCCTTCGGATCTTTTGCTTCCCAACCCAGGGAACCATTAGAACGCATTTCAAAATGTAGATGGGGTTGAGTAGATGTTGGTTGTCCACTTGTACCAACAGTTCCCAAAATATCACCTTGATTTACCTTTTGACCGAGGGTAACTTTAATGCTCTCAAGTTGAGCATAACGGCTTTGTAATCCGTCTGCATGGTTGATAATGACTAATTTACCATAGCTGCCCTGTTCTTTCGCAAAAACGACAATTCCAGGAGCGATCGCTTGTACTGAACTACCTACAGGCGCTAATAAATCTACACCACTATGAAAAAATACATCTCCCGTAGTTGGATGAATTTGCCAACCATAGGATAGGCCTACATTTGCTGTATTTGGCAAAGGATAGCCACTAATGTTAGCAGTAGACTGACTAGGTGTAGTAGCAGAAACCATTTGTGGTTGAGTCGCTACCCCCGGTAGTACAGGCAAAAAGACAAATTTAGGCTTTTTCTGACAACCGTTAATTTCAAATACTGTATCTGGGCGAACTTTATATTTAGATGCGATTTGTCGCCAGGTTTGATTGCCAGTAACTTCCACCACAATACCATTGAAAGGGAGAATTTGTAGTTCTGTACCTGGTGTTACCATCCCATTTTTCACAGATGGATTAATACCAATAATAGTTTCTGGTGCTAGGTTGTAGCGATTAGCTATAGATACTAAGGTTTCACCGGGATTCACTTGATGCCTTTGAATGCGAGCTAAAGCGGGAATTGGACAACTACCTGGACTAGCATTAGCACTTTCTAACTGCGGGACTGTGGATGATAAACTCAACGTGCTAAATAAGCTCAAAAAACATAGTGAACGATAGGAAAATTTCATATCAACAAATCCAGAAATCGCTAATTTTTAGATTTTAGTGGGGAAATTATAAAGATAGGATAAAATTTTTCCCCTCTTTTTTGACTATGTATTTTGATGACATTAATGATCAAATCTCAGTCATAAATGTGATCCCTGTAAATAATGATAAATTTCTTAATCTAGATGTTAAATGATCTGTTCACTAAACGTTTACTTGACTACACTAAAGAAATGAGGAAAAGCCGTTCTTAAGAGCCATTATTATTAATTATTATGAAGGTATCCTGGAAGCAACTGTCTGTTTATCTGTGTTTAGTAGTCATGGGTGGGGGTGTGGGTGTATTTGCTAGTCGTTATTTTTGGACACACCATCTTGCATTTCAAGAGTTAAAAAATGTTGCCGTAGCTTTACCAACAGATGTAGTTGTTCCTGCACCTGTGAATGGAACTATTAACTCTGGTGAGAGTGATAATGTCAATTTTATTGCCACTGCGGTAGGTAAGGTTGGTCCAGCAGTAGTCAGAATTAATGCTATTCGGAAAGTTTACGATCCAGTAGCTGAATTTTGGAAAAATCCCCTGTTTCATCATCTCTGGAAAAAACATGAACCAGCAATGCCTTCAGCAAAAATTGAGCGCGGTACGGGTTCAGGATTTATCCTCAGTGAAGATGGCAGGTTATTAACTAATGCTCATGTGGTGGCAGATACGGATACAGTTCAAGTAACTCTCAAAGATGGGCGGACTTTTGAAGGGAAGGTGGTGGGAATTGATAATGTCACCGATATTGCCGCAGTCAAAATTGCTGCGCGTAAACTGCCAACGGTAAGGTTAGGTAATTCACAAAATTTAATTCCTGGTCAATGGGCGATCGCTATTGGTAATCCTTTAGGTTTAGATAATACTGTCACCATTGGTATTATCAGTGCTACAGATAGAACTAGCGCTCAAGTCGGCGTTCCTGGTAAGCGGGTGAGTTTTATCCAAACAGATGCAGCCATTAACCCTGGCAACTCTGGTGGACCCCTTTTAAATGCTCAAGGACAGGTTATTGGTGTCAATACGGCTATTCGTGCCGATGCCCAAGGACTCGGTTTTGCTATCCCTATTGAAACGGCTTTTCGTGTCGCCAATGAATTATTTACCACAGGAGAAGCGGATCACCCCTTCTTAGGAATTGAGATGGTAGATATTTCTGCAACCACAAAACAGCAACTCGCCCAAGAAAATAAAATCAACATTCAGCCAGATGTGGGCATTGCCATTAAAAAAGTCGTGGAAAATTCACCAGCACAGATAGGGGGACTACTTCCTGGTGACGTGATTCAAAAAATTAATGGTAAACCAATTAAAATTGAAGCTCAAGTTCACAAAATAGTTGAATCCAGTACCGTGGGTGATATTCTCACTATAGAAGTTAACCGCAATGGCAAAATTCAGGTTTTTAAGATCCGTTCGGAAAAACATCCTCAGTAAGTAGTGAGACAGAATTAATTACACAATGTTATTGCGTTAGCGAAGGGTGGCGTTAGCCATATAGAACGAAGTGAAATGAAGCAATCGCAATGGTTGTGATTGCTTCCCTTCGCTCGCAATGACTGTAAATATTTTTGTCGAATTACTTAATAGGCGACAGTAAGAAGGAGGCAGGGGAGCAGGGGAGAGAATTATCTTCTTCTTTATTTCTTCCTCCTCAACTCCTGATAGCGTTCACGTAGTTTGCCGAAGGCATAACGTGGCGTTAGCCATACTCCTGAACTCCTGATGACTATTGATTAGATAAATGTTCCAATTGCATCCTCTGTTCCATTTGGCGGAGAAAATAACCTGTCATCATTGCCGATGCCAGTAGTCCCGCCAGATTATCCCGGTCTGTTGTAATTTGTACATTAAAATGCTCTGATGGCATTATGCCCACCAGTCCTTGGACATTCTGGGAAATAATTTGTTTAATTTCCGGGCTGACAGATTGGGCGACACGGGCTAACACTTCGGGAGATTGATGCTGTAGATATTTAAGTAATTGATTTGGGTTTTCCCCAAAGCGATCATTCAGAAGTTGATTAGGGTGTTGCTCAGAATCGTCATGCAAAAAATCAGGATCAAACACCATTGGCGATTTATATTAGCTTAATTGCTAATTCTACTCTAAACCATATTTATAGGGTAGCGTATTTTCTCAGGTAGTGGGAAATAGGTAAGGGGAAGAGGGTAGGGGAGCAAGGAAGGCAGTTTTTTAGTTTTCAATTGTTTCTTGTTCTGGTTGCAGTATTTCTAATTCCAGTTCTAGTTGTTGTTCTTTTTCTGGTGTAGTCAAAATTTGTGGGAGTTGTTCGATTTGAAAATATTGATGAAATTTTGGTGTTATTTGCAGTGCGTAGGAGCGAGAATCATTATCGCGGCGTTTGCGAACAAAGCCAGATTCCACTAGTTCTTGAACGTGCTGATAAGCTCCAGAACCTCGTAAATTAATTAATTCGCTTTGCAAGATGGGATTATGGAGGGCGATCGCTGCTAATGTCCTTAAAGCACCCACACCTAATTCTACTGGTATCATTGCTTGTACTAAATCATGAAAATCTGACCGCAGTTGTAAACTATAACCGGTTTCAGTTTCTATCACTTCCAACGCCGTATCTCGACGGGAATAATTTTCCATCAGTTCAATCATTCCTTCTTCTGCTGTGAAGCGATCGCACGCCGCATATTCAGCAATTTCACTGATAGATAACGGTTTACCCTTTAAATAAAGAATCGCTTCTATTTTGCTGGCTATAAGTATATTCTTAGACATTCGAGATTTTAGATTTTAGATTGATCATCACAAAATTCTTCCCCTGCTCCCCTACTTATTATCTGTGACTCAAGATAAATTCCGCGATCGCTAAATCTTGGGGAGTGGTAATTTTTAAATTAGTCTCTTCTCCTGGAACTATCCTCACCTCAATGCCACATTTTTCAAACAAAGCTGCATCATCAGTCACTTCCCAGCCTTGACGCACTCCTTCGGCATGACATTGTTTGAGTAATTTAACATCAAACCCTTGAGGTGTTTGGGCTGCCCAAAGTTGTTGTCGGTCTGGTGTGCTGGTAATTATGCCATTGTTGTCAACAATTTTAATAGTATCTTTAACCGAGATAGCTGCTATTAAGCCAGAACAATTAAGAATTGCTTCCGAACAAGCATTAAATAAACCCGGTGTTGCTAAACATCGAGCGCCATCATGAATTAATACTTGTTTAGCTGTATCCGGTAGTGATTGTAAACCTTTATAAACCGACTCCTGACGGGTAGAACCACCAGCAATAAATTCAATTGTTTTTTTCAGTGTTAAATCAGCGATAATGGATTTGAAATCTTCCCAGTCACTAGGTTGAGAAACAATTCCTATCCAACTAATGGAATTTGCTGCTTCTGCTGCTAACAAAGTCCAAGCAATCAAAGGTTTTGAATGTACCTCCAACAAGAGTTTATTACGATCAGCACCCATTCTTTTGCCACTACCGGCTGCGGGAATTAGTAAATGCACAACTTTCCTTAATTGTTAACTAAAGTGAAAATAAATTCAAAGTTCAAAAACTTATGAACTGCTGAATTCCTATATGCTTTTAAAATATATAACCATAAGCGTCAATAAAAATTATGCGTGTAGTAGCCCTTGTACCTGGTTCAATTGATAACCAAATTCTTTTTTTTGCAACGGTTGATGATCTCAAGCGTTATTATCCCCAAGCCCAAATAGATGTCATTGTCGAACCCCAATCAAAGGCTGCTTACAGACTCAGCAAGTCAGTGAATGATGTCTTCACCTTTGACTATAAAGATCGTAATAGTTTAGCTGATTGGGGTAACTTAGTGGGCATGATCCGCGATCGGGAATATGATGTCTCTATTATGGTGGGTCAAAGTTGGTTAGTAGGTTTGTTAATGTGGCTAACTGGAATTCCTGTACGCATAGGCTATAAAGGTCAAGGCGCAATTTTTCTAACAAATGTAATCACGCCCAAACTATCACAGTATACGGCGAAGATGTACCATGACTTACTAGAACCTTTAAAAATTGCTACTCCTTGTCCACCCCTATCCGTTAATTTGCCTAAAGTAGATATTGAATGGACGCAAGCAGAACAAAAAAGATTAGGAGTAAATGAAACTGGGTTTATTCTCATTAATGCTGGTGGAACTACAGATACAACTTATCCCTTAGCTAGTTGGCAAGAAATTATTACAGCTTGTCAGCAAAAACAGCCAGATTTACCTATTGTTGTCATTAGAGAACCCAATAGTCAGGATTTTGTTAAATCACTTTTAGAAGTTTGTCCCCAGCTTAAAGTTACTGCTTCAGATAGTATTGGCAGATTAGCCGCTATCATTGGTGGTGCTAGTTTAATGTTATCGGTGGAAAATAGCCTCTTACAACTAAGTGTAGCCGTAGAAACATATACAATTGCTTTGTTAAGTTCTGCTGATGCTGAAAAATTATTACCCACCAGTGAGAAAGTTTTAACGATTACTTCACCTACCGGAAAAATAGCAGATGTTTCACCCCAAATAGTATTAGAAAAAATTTGGGGTGCTTGACTTTCAGAGGATGTCTGAAAAGTATTAGGAGACTCCCAATTACAAAATACCCAAAATTTTCTTGTGGTGCGGGCATCTTGCCCGCTAAATATGTACCTCTTATAAGGGAAATGCCGAAAACCCTTGAAGATGTAGCTTCCTAAGTCAGCTACATCTGTGCCTTAGACAAGGGATGAAGGCTAGTTGCAGGATTTATCCTGCATTGACATTAATCGCGTTGCTGCTCAATATATTTCTTAACCATAGCTATTGTATAATAGCTATAAGTCGTAAATAAAAAACCGATGATAGTTCTAGAGTATAAAGTTAAGGGCAAACAACATCAATACAACGCCATAGACGATGCAATTCGTACTACCCAATTCGTTCGTAACAAGGCGATTAGGTTTTGGATGGATGCACCACGCGAGCTAAAAG
>JACCDP010643315.1_pt1 | contig 13611 bp, 9 predicted proteins | sample 7445841 | NCBI WGS metagenome assembly JACCDP01 (sample SAMN15323441, study PRJNA562643) | freshwater metagenome | isolation source: river surface water | place: USA:Blue River Watershed | collected 2017-08-17
TCAAAAAAAGGCGACAGGTTGTTTGTTGCCAATGCCAATGACAACTCTGTTTCGGTGATCAATACCGCAACCATGAAAGTGACCGAAACACTGAACGCCGCCCTGTATCCGGATGCCCCCAGTGGGTCGGCTTCCAATGGCCTAGCCTTGTCTACCGACGAAAAGCGTCTGTACATCGCCAATGCAGACAACAATTGCCTGGCGGTTTTTGATGTTGAAGTTCCTGGCTCTAGCCGCGCCATGGGCTTTATGCCCGTTGGCTGGTATCCAACCAATGTTCGCATTGTCGGTAAGAAGGTTTTTGTGAGCAATGGAAAAGGTTTCACTTCCATGGCCAATCCCAATGGTCCGAACCCGGTGCAGAAAAGACAGCAGGTCATCTACCAGAAAGGCGATGCTGCCAAGCCCAAGGATGTACAATACATTGGTGGTCTTTTCAAGGGCACAATGAGCATTTTTGAGGAGCCCACGATCCAACAGCTTGCAGCCCTGTCCAAAACAGTGTATGCCAATACGCCTTATACAAAAGAGAAGGAAACCCTCGCCTCGGGAGAGCCAGGCAACCCGATTCCGATGAAGGTGGGCGATCCATCCCCCATCAAACATGTATTTTATATCGTGAAGGAAAACCGGACATTTGACCAGGTCTTGTCTGATGTGCCTGGCGGGAATGGCGATACCAGCCTCCTGCTTTTTGGCGAGAACATCACCCCTAACCAACATGCCCTTGCCAAGCAGTTTGTATTGCTCGATAATTTTTATGTGGATGGAGAAGTCAGTGCCGACGGGCACAACTGGAGCCTGGGAGCCTATGCAACAGACTACCTGGAAAAAACCTGGCCCACTAATTACGGAGGACGCGGCGGAGACTACAATGCTGAAGGCACCAAAGAAGCGGCCAACAACAAGGGCGGTTTTGTTTGGAACCTGGCACAACGGCATGGGGTCAGCTACAGAACCTACGGGGAATTTGCTGATGACTACAAGGCCAATATCCCGGTTCTGGAAGGACATTTCTGTCCTTATTTTACCAGCTGGGATGAGAGCGTGCGCGATACCACAAGGTTCTACCAGTGGAGGCGGGAGTTTGACTCCTTGCTGGCCAAAAATGCTGTACCACAGTTGAACACCCTGCGTTTTATCAACGACCATACCGAAGGAACCAGCATTGGCAGACCAACCCCTTTTGCCCATGTGGCCGATAACGACCTGGCGGTTGGATTGTTTGTAGAATACCTCTCCAAATCGCCCATCTGGAAAGAAACAGCCATTTTTATTGTGGAGGATGATGCACAGAACGGTCCAGACCATGTAGATGCGCACCGCACCACGGCCTATGTAGCAGGTGGTTTTGTAAAAAGGGGTTTTGTGGACCATACGCCTTACAGCACTTCGTCGATGCTCCGGACCATGGAGTTGATTCTGGGCCTGCCCCCTATGTCTCAGTATGATGCAGCCGCCACGCCCATGTGGCGGAGCTTCAGCAAGACGCCTGATCTTTCTGTTTTTCATTCCCTGCCCGCCAGGGTGGATTTGAATGACAAGAATATGAAGGTCAACGCCCTTTCCAAAAAGAGCATGTCTTTTGACTTCAGCAAGGAAGACAGGGTCAACGACCTTGAGTTCAGTGAAGTGATCTGGAAGGCCATCAAGGGAGAAAACAGCACAATGCCAGCACCAAGAAGAAGTGCCTTCGTAAAGACCATTGAATCGGACGAAAAATAGAAAGCCTTGTAGTTGTGGATTATTATTGGAGAGGAATTGCTTCGGAGAAATTATATTTGCGTTTCAGTCTATACCAATTAAAATTCAAAAAGATGAAAAGCAAATTCTTTGTTCTCCCTCTGGTGATGGTTGTTACACTGTTTTCTTGTGTAAGCTCCAAAAAGTTTCAAGCACTTACAGGAAAATATGGTGACCTCAACAATCAATTGATTGCAGCACAAAAGGAAGCAAAGGCCTGTCGTGATGAAAAAGCCGAGGCAGAGCGCCAGCGTTCGATTGCTGACGCACAGCGCGAAGCGCAAATCGGGTCATTGAAAGACCAAATTGAATTCCTGAAGAAAAGCGGCAACCAAACGCTCAAGCAATTGGAAGACCTTTCAGTAATCTCTTCTTCTCAGGCAGAAAGCATCAAAAAATCATTGGACAATATCGGTTCCAAGGACGCTTATATTCAAACCATCCAGTCTGCAGCCGCAAGAAAGGATTCCATGAACATGGCCCTGGTGATGAACCTCAAAGGCGCCATTGGAGACCTGAACGATCAGGATGTAAACATCAAAGTAGACAAGGGCGTGGTATATGTTGATATTTCAGACAAGGTATTGTTCAAGACCGGAAGCTTTGACCTGAGCGATAGGGCCAAGACGGTCCTTGGAAAAGTGGCCTTGGTTTTGAAGAACCAGCCAGACATTGAATTCATGGTGGAAGGACATACCGACAATGTTGCCATGAAAGGAGACAAGGACCTGATGGACAACTGGGACCTCAGTGTGAAGCGCGCAACAACCATCGTTCGCTTGCTCCAAAAGCAGTATGGCATGAATCCTGCACAGATGGTTGCAGCAGGTCGTGCTGAATTCCGCCCAATTGCAGACAATTCAACTGAAGCGGGCCGCGCTGCTAACCGCAGGACACGCATTGTCATCCTGCCACAGTTGGATCAGTTCTTCAAGTTGCTGGAGAAGAAGTAGTTGAGGATTTGTGGGTTAAGGGGTTTAGCGGTTAAAGAAAACGTTTGTCTCAAATAGAAAAAGGGCTCATGCAGTAATGCTTGGGCCCTTTCTCCTTTATTGTTCAACCCCATTCCATAGATTTCAGTATTTTAGTTTCAAATCAATTCACATGCGTGTTCCTACAATCCTTTTTGCCTTTGTTTTTGCTGCTCAATCTTTTTGTCTTGCAGCTTTTGCTCAACAAGATCCTATTGTTGCTGCCATCATCAAAGAAGCAAGTGAAAATTCACAATTGAAAAGAATGAGTCATGAATTGATGGATGGTGTGGGGCCGCGTTTGGTTGGTTCTACCAAAATGGTGCAAGCCAGCGATTGGGCCATTGCACAGTACCAGCAATATGGGATTTCTGCGAAAAGAGAAAACTATGGCACCTGGAGAGGATGGGACCGTGGCATTACACATGTAGACATGATCAGTCCCTGGACCAAATCCTTGGAAGCAACACAACTGGCTTTTTCCCCTTCTACCAAAAAAGCCGTGAAGGGAGAAACCATTATTCTTGCAGATGTAGCCGATTCGATTGCTTTCCAACAATGGTTACCCAATGTAAAAGGAAAATTTGTGTTGATCGCCATGCCTCAACCCACAGGAAGACCAGATTATAATTGGAAAGAATTTGCTACCAAAGCTTCGATGGATAAAATGGTGCAGGAAAGGAAAGAGCTTACTGAAGCCTGGCGCAAACGCATCAGCAAAACAGGTTACAACAACCGCACGCTTGCTGCAGCGCTTGAAAAAGCAGGTGCAGCAGGCATTGTAGGCAGCAACTGGAGCCAGGGTTTTGGTGTGAATAAAATTTTTGATGCCTACACCAAAAAGATTCCAACCATTGATGTGATGCTGGAAGATTATGGATTGTTGTACCGCCTGACTGAATCAGGTGCTGCACCAACAATCAGCGTGTTGGCCAAATCAAAGGAGCTTGGTGAGGTGCCAACCTTTAACACCATCGGAGAAATCAAGGGTACAAGCAAGGCAAATGAATACGTGATGTTGTCTGCACACTTCGACTCTTGGGATGGTGGAACAGGAGCAACAGACAATGGTACTGGCACAATGGTGATGATGGAAGCGATGCGCATACTTAAAAAAATATACCCCAACCCCAAGCGCACCATATTGGTGGGACATTGGGGCAGTGAAGAACAAGGCTTAAATGGGTCTCGTGCATTTGTTGAAGATCATCCTGAAATAGTCAATAATCTTCAAGCCTTGTTCAACCAGGACAATGGAACCGGTAGAATTGTAAACCTCGGTGGTTCAGGTTATGCAAAATCGAAAGACTATTTAGGCAGGTGGTTAAGCGCAGTACCTGGAACATACAAAGACTCCATCAAAACCAGCTTCCCTGGAATGCCCGGTGGTGGCGGATCTGACCACGCATCCTTTGTAGCGGCAGGTGCTCCTGCATTTTCATTGGGTGCATTGAATTGGTCGTATTTCAATTATACCTGGCATACCAACCGTGACACTTACGATAAAATTGTATTTGATGACTTGCGCAACAATGCTATCGTAACAGCTATTCTTGTTTACATGGCATGCGAAGATCCAGAGCGCAGCTCAACTGAAAAAGCAAATAAAGCAGCATGGCCTACACCAGTTAAAGCAAAAAGGAAGGGTAATTAAATTAAACAATTCCTACAGCAGATTATTCATATTAATTGCCTCAACAACACATAAAAAAATGAGCCGAATATTTATTTTATTCGGCTCATGTAATTTTAATTTTTTCCAACTTCTGGTTGGCAGAGAATTTCAATATTTCTCGATGCTACTTCAAAATCTTCGCAGCCTGCCTGGCCAACATTTTCCACTCGCCATTTTCTTTTCTGAAAACATAGAGCACGTTGAGGTGGGCTTCACCAGGCTTGCCTTTGTCCATTGTTTTGGCATCAAGCTGATGCCTGACAATGGCATTTTTTCCTGTTACATCAATGGTTTGTTTGCTGATGTCGATGGTCAAGAAATCAGATGTTCCGCTGGCAATGGCTTCAACGAATTCAGCCCTGTTTTCAACATGTCCGCCTGAATGGCCATAGCTGAGATGATCGGAGGAAAGTTTTTCCAGTGCAGTGCGATCACCTGTTTCCATTGCCTTTACCAGTCCAGCTACAGCAGAAGCTACGGGTGCTTGTTTTTTGTTCTGGGCCTGTGTTGCAAAGCAAAAAGATGAGACAATAGCGAGCGACAAAATAATTTTTTTCATGATCTGTATTGTTATGGGTTAATGGTTTCGAATTCTCCGGTCAACTTGTTTTTCTTTACATTTTTGCCTTCAAAAATTTTCCCGTTCATCGCAATATAAACACCGTGAGGAAGGGTTTGCACAAAGGCCAGGGCACTGCCAAGATTGAACATTCCATCTGAACTGCCAAATTTATAGGGAACCATGGCGCCGGTAAGGACAATGGTTTTATCCTTCACTTTTTCTGCCAGCACTGAAGCTGTGATGGCCATGGTGTCGGTTCCATGGGTGATGAGGATGCGTTCTTCAGTAGCATGTATGCACTCATGTGAAATCTGCTCACGGTCTGCATCCGTCATGTCCAGGCTGTCGATCATCATCAATGTGGTGATGTCGAGTTTGAGCTTGGACCGACCAAGCCTAAGCATTTCATGGAGATGGGTATCCTTGAAAAAAAGCTCTCCATTGAGCTCGTTGTACTCCTTGTCAAATGTTCCTCCTGTGATAAAAATCCTGATCGGCATATGCATTGTTGGGAATGGAAAATTAGGCATTCTTGAGCAAAATAACCCTGACATGCAGGCATTCAAAAAATTGGTTAACTTTTCGCCCACAAAATCATTGATCGTGAAACAACTTTTCCTCGTTCTTCTTCTGTTGCCTTCAGTTTTGTTTGCCCAGCAAACCCCAGACCTCATCATCACCAATGGTCGCATTGTTGATGGAACGGGCAACAGCTGGTACCGGGCTGATGTCGGCGTGAAGGGAAACCGGATTATTGCCATTAAAAAGGGATTGGTTGCCCAATATCCCAATGCAAAAACGATTGATGCCAAGAACATGGTTGTTTCGCCTGGGTTTATTGACGTGCATGCGCACATTGAAGGTGGCGTCTTTGAAAGGCCTACTGCTGATAATTATATTTATGATGGCGTTACTTCCGTTGTCACCGGAAACTGCGGAGGCGCTGCCGATGACATTGCCGTTTTTTTGAAAAAGATTGACAACACGACCACTTCCATCAATGTAGCCACACTGGCAGGCCACAATACCATCAGAAGATTGGGCATGGGGCTCGACAACCGCAAGGCGACCCCAGCAGAAATGAAAAAAATGGAAGCCCTCATGTTGAAGGCCATGGAAGACGGGGCTGTCGGACTCTCCACCGGACTCATCTACCTGCCGGGCATGTATTCTCCAACCCAGGAAATTGTGGACCTGGCCAAGGTTGCAGCCTCAAAAGGAGGAGTCTATGCTACACACATGCGCTATGAGGGAACAAAGGTCGATGAGGCCATCAACGAAACCCTTACCATTGGCAGGGAAGCCAATATTCCGGTGCAGATATCCCATTTCAAGGTGACGGGGAAAAACAACTGGGGCCGATCCACCGAAACCCTGTCCATGGTGGAAGAAGCAAGAAAACAGGGATACGATGTCACCATTGACCAGTATCCATACACCGCCAGCAGCACCAACCTGGCTGTAACCGTTCCCGACTGGGCACTTGAAGGTGGACTGGATTCCCTGAGGGTAAGGCTGAAAATTCCCGAACAGCGGAAAAAAATAATCGATGGAATGGCCCAGGCATTGAAGGCGGCCAAGAGAAAAGACTATACCTATGCTGTTGTTGCCAATTTTGGTCCGGACAGCAGTTTCAACGGAAAAAACATCAGCCAGATCAACCAAGGCCTGGGCAAGAAAAAGAAATTCATCAACGAAGCCAACACCATTTTGGATATGCTGGCCAAGGCCAATGCCCAGATGATCTACCATACCATGAATGAAAAGGACCTTGCCCATTTCATGAAATATCCTTTCAACATGCCAGCTGCCGATGGTGGTGTCAGCAACGGAAAGGGAATGCCTCACCCAAGGGGATATGGAACCAATGCAAGGGTGTTGGCCAAATATGTAAGGGAAGAAAAGCTGATTGGCCTGGAAGAAGCTGTCAGGAGGATGACCTCACTTCCTGCTACCAAGTTCAACCTGAAAGACCGTGGCCTGATCATGGAAGGAAAGTTTGCTGACATCTTGATTTTTGATGAAAACACCATTCAAGACATGTCGGTCTACGAAAATCCGCACCAGTTCACCAAAGGGATCGAATATGTATTGGTAAACGGCAAGCTGGTCATCAACAATGGAAAACATACCGGAACCCGCAGCGGGATTGCCTTGAGGGGTAACCAATAAAAAAAGGCCGTCCATCGCTGGACGACCCTTTTCTTTTTCAATAAACCCCTTTTATTTTACCAGGGTGATGGTACCAATTTTGGTATCCTCTCCCTTCTTGACCACTACATTGTTGATTGTTTGCTTGATGTAAGGAGCGATTCCTTCAATAGTTACGGTATATGTTCCATCAGCCAAACCGCGCACTTTAAATTCTCCTTCTCTGCTTGGCAATGCTACAGCGTTGAAACCAGCTCCATCAGTTACGCGAACCACAGCCTTGGCATCCAGTGGAAGCACTTTTCCTTCAATTTCACCGAAGTTGGCATTACAGAAGGGGCGAAGCACCGGCTTGAGGTAAAACTTGCCATTTGATTCCACAATTGAGTTGGCAATATCGAAGTCAACCCAAACTTTCACATCATTCCTGTTTCCACGCTCCCTGTGCTTGTCAAACAATTTGATGTAAAGGAAGTTGGAGGTCTGGCTGTCCATGAGCAGGTCATAGGTAACGCCACCTTTCACAACAGAATTTTTTGTTCCGAGGGTGATGCGGATTTTCCTTACGGTACCGGCATCAATGTTGGCAGTTCCAAGTTGTGTTTCGATGCCGTTTCTGAGGCTGAGCACATCAATAACCTGGGGAGCATAATTCAAGTCAATCCACTCTCCGAAATCATCCTTTCTTTTCATGTGGTCATCCTTGTCATCATCCATGCTATTCCTGTTCTCATCGCGCTTGTGTTGTTCATCCTTGTCCACCTTCACTTCCACTTTTTGGATGTCAATGTTCACTGCATCAAAATCTCCAGGTCCGTCTGTCAGAAAAACCGCTACAGCACCACCACCATTGACACCTGATTTTGTACAAGCCGAGAAAACCAATACCATTGCAATGACTGCTGAGGCCAGGCCGAGAAAAAACTTGTTTGTCTTCATAATTATTGTTTTTTAGGTTTTAAAATCATGGGGTACCATCACCCGCACAGTATCATAGACCCAGGCGGTTTCCGAAGGTTTAAGCATCAAATACCCTTAAACAAAATTTTAACATCTGAACACCGACCGTAAACCAAGAACCGAATTCATTAACTTGCAACCATGTTTAATTACCTGAATGAGCTGAACCCGCAACAGCGGGAGGCCGTGTTGCATCTTGATGGTCCTTTGATGATAATTGCAGGTGCAGGGAGTGGGAAAACCAAGGTACTGACCACCCGTATTGCCCACCTGATGGCCAATGGTGTGGATTCATTCAAAATTCTCGCTTTGACCTTTACCAACAAGGCGGCGAAGGAAATGAAGGAAAGGGTTGAAAAGATATTGGTCAACAGGGAAGCCAGAAATTTATACATCGGAACCTTTCACTCCGTGTTTGCCAGAATCCTCAGAGGGGAAGCATCTCGCGTGGGTTATCCAACCAGTTTCACGATTTATGATACCGATGATGCCAAGAGTGTATTGAAAACGGTGATCAACGAAATGCACCTGGACGATAAGATTTACAAACCATCCACAGTTTACAACAGGATTTCTTCTGCCAAGAATGCATTGGTAACTGCAGAGGAATATGCAAAAGATTTTGGACTGCAGCAGGAAGATGCCCGCGCCAACCGCCCTGCCATCGCACAGATTTATACTGCTTATGCAAAACGCTGTTTCAAGAATGGTGCGATGGATTTTGATGATTTGCTCCTGCAATTCTATCTTATCCTGAAGAACCATCCCGATTCCCTGCACAAGTACCAGCACAAGTTCAGCCACATCATGATTGATGAGTACCAGGATACCAATCCTGCGCAGTATGAAATCATCAAGCTCTTGGGTGCCATGCACGAGAATGTCTGTGTGGTGGGAGACGATGCGCAATCCATTTATGCCTTCCGAGGCGCTACCATTGAAAACATCCTCCTGTTCAGAAAGGATTATGATGATGTGAAGGTCATCAAGCTGGAACAAAACTACAGGAGCACCAAGCAGATCCTGAATGTGGCCAACCAGGTGATTGGCAACAACAAGGGACAGATACCAAAGGAGTTGTGGACGGAAAACAGTGAAGGCGACAAGATCAAATTGGTCAGGACCATGACCGATAATGATGAAGGAAAATTTGTGGCCGACGCCATTCAGGAACAAAAACTCAGGAACCATTTTTTCAACAGGGATTTTGCGATTCTCTACAGGACCAACGCACAGAGCCGTGCCATGGAGGAATCACTGCGGAGGATGAACATCCCGTATACGATTTTTGGGGGCATCAGCTTTTACCAACGCAAAGAGGTAAAGGACTATGTTGCCTACCTCAGGATCATTGTCAACCCTAGAGACGAAGAGGCGCTCAAGCGCATCATCAACTATCCCGTCAGGGGCATTGGCAAAACATCGCTCGACAGGTTGATCCTTGTTGCCAACGAGCAATCCATCACCTTGTGGGATGTGCTCACCCGTGCGGCATCTTTTGGCTTCAAGTCAGGAACCCTCGAGGCAATCGAGAATTTCGTGCTCATGATCAAAAGCTTTGCCAGCATGCTCAAGAACAGCAACGCCTATGACGTGGCTTTTCATGTGGGCAAACAAACGGGCCTGGTCAGGGAATTGTTCAACGACAAGAGCACCGAAGGTGTTCAGCGTTATGAAAACGTGCAGGAATTGCTGAACTCCATCAAGGAATGGGTGGATGACAAACAGAACCGTGCGCAGATTGATGAGGATGGGGTGATGCTGGATGAAGGGATGAGGGGTGAGGGAGAAGGGATGAGGGAGGAAAATACTGACTTGTTCAGTGGCATTCCTGAGGTTGAGGCAAATAGCCTGGAGGATCCTGATGCAAAGAAACCCCTTCGGGAAGATGTTTTGCTTTCTGCCTACCTGCAGCAGATCACCTTGCTGACCGATGCTGATGACAAGGACGAGCATGCAGATACCGTAAAGATGATGACCATCCACGCTGCAAAAGGACTGGAGTTCTCCTGTGTTTTTGCTGTTGGTTTGGAGGAGATGCTTTTTCCGAGTGCGATGAGCATCAATACACGCGAAGAATTGGAAGAGGAAAGAAGACTTTTTTATGTGGTGATAACACGTGCCAAGCACAAGCTTTGGATCAGTTATGCCAATACCCGCTACAAGTTTGGACAGGTGGTGCAGAATGAGCCCAGCAGGTTCATCAATGAATTGCCAGAAGATCATTTGGATCGTTCTTATGCTGGCGGAGGATTCCGGAACCAGTCGTCTGGCGGACCATCTGCACAAGAGCGCATGAGGGGTTGGGGCGGATCGGGAAGCGCCACACCGCAAAACCGGACCTATTTTAATGAGCCCAAAAAACAGCCTGAAAAGCCGACCTATTTGCCGGTTCAACCACCCGTATCAAAACCAGTTGTTCACCAGCCATCAGCTGATTTCAGGCCCAGTGATACAACAGACCTCAAAGCGGGTCAACAGGTGGAGCACCAGAAATTTGGCTTTGGAGAAGTGCTGAAAATGGAAGGCGCAGCCCACAATCCGATTGCCACCATCAAATTCAAACTCAACGGTGAAAAAAAGATCATGCTGAATTACGCGAAGTTGAGGATTGTGGAGTAGGGGTGATTTATTGAAGTAGATTGAATTTTGCAGACATTAAAGGCAAGTCCGTAAAGTGGCTCCCCCTGAGATTTCGTTTTTATTGTAAAGCTTTAATGCTAAACCGAAAGTATAGTATACAGGATATCACCCAGGAATAAGAGGATCACGACGATCATTCCTGAAAACAGAAAAGTCAGGTATTGTAATCTTCCTTTCCATTTGGAGCTTTGGTACAGGTTACGCATCGAACGGTAGCCATAGTACAGAATCCAAAGTTGTGTGATGACTGCCAACCAGTTGAAGATCGACCAGCTTGTCCAGCTGTTGAGCTGAATGAATACATAAACAATCAGCAAGACAACCAGCGTAAAAACATAGAGGTGTAAAAGGAACATCACATGCGATACATAGGAGAATGATTTTTTTCGAAAGAAGATCAGGTTCAAGATCAACGCCATGATAGGGAGCGAAAGAAACAAGAGCTTTGGAAAATTTTTCAAAAAGGAGTGTATCAGTTGCTGAAACGCTTCTGTTCCATCTTCATTGATGCGTTTTTTGATCTTAATTTCCGATATCCTAAAGAGACGAGCAACATAGCCGTCTCTTTTTTCTTTTGGAAGAGAGTCCTGATAATGGATATAGGCCTCCGGTGTTGTCAACCTGCTTTGCAAGGAAGAATCGGTTCCAGTAAAACTAAATTCTAACGACCTGCTATCTTTGGGGAGCGCACCTGATCCATCCGCTACTCCTTTTGCCGCTTCTGAAACATTGACCATAAAGGAGTAGAAAATAAAAAAGAACAGTGCTGATGTGAACACATACAGCTGCACCGGAGGAAGATATTGTCTACGTTTACCATCGAGATAAGCGCGGGTCAGGAATCCTGGGCGGGTAAACAGCACCCTCAGCGTTTGAAAAAACTTCCCATCAAAATGTGTGAACATGTGGATGAAATCGTGGAGCAAATCAGTGAGGGTGAGTTTCGGATCAGTATTGGGTTGCCCGCAATGTGAGCAGTAGATATCAGGAACTTGATGACCGCAGTTGAGGCAATGTTTATCTTCTCTTAAGCGAAATGATGCAGACATGTGACTAAATTAGATATAATTATAAAAAAACTAAAGATTCCAAATTTTTAATCTTAATACTTTAAGTACTTAATCTATTCCTAGGTTGGAATCTTATCATATTGCATTGAAGCCACTATTGTGTTTGCGTATGATCCAATAATTGACAGCAAGGGCGAAAATTATTGGTAAAAACGTCACGATAAAAAAGATCAAATAAGAATCTGTTCTAAACTCTTCAGCACTTGTTGGAACGAAGATGCCGTTCCCGATTGGTCCTTGAGAGAAAACAAATATTTGTGTAAGGTTCCATCCAAGATGAATGCCTATGGGTGTATACATGGAAAAAGACTTTGTAAAACCATAAGCGAGCAACAGCCCCATTGTTCCCGTTATAAAAAATATCATCACCATTGCCATTGGATTTCCCAAAACGCCCAAAGAAAACCAATGATAGATTCCGAATCCTGCAGCTGAAATCAAAATCGCATATCTCGTGCCTATTTTGTTGAACAGCAAATAAAGCAATGCTCCGCGGAATATCAATTCTTCAAATAAAACAGATTTTATGTTCCACCATATTCCATTTGAAACAAGCGCCAAAGAAAGCTGATGATTCAACTGCCATTGTTGATTGCCGAAATACATTTTTAAAACAAAGCCCAGTGAGCAAAAAACTGCTGTTACAATGAAGAAGGCAAAGAAATCAATCAATCTCCGTTTGTTGGGCATAAGTCCCAAAACCGAAAGGTCCTTTTTTTCAATCAACCAAAGAAGACCCCAGGAAATGGCCAGTTGTACTATTATTCCAATCATCGTTTCAGATAAGCTTGTTGCCAAATATACGCGAACTACATTTTCAAGTTTTTGTAAATTGTACCATGAACAAGCAATACCTTCTTCTACTTCTTTCATTATTCATTCTTCAGTTTTCAAGCGCACAGGTTTTACCTGAAAGGGAACAATCCCGCGTAGTGGATGAAATCCTCAATGAAAGGTTCAATGTTTTGTTGCCTCAACTGATGGAGCGCACAGGAATAGACATGTGGGTGATCATTTCGCGAGAATACAATGAAGACCCGGTTCTCAAAACCATGCTGCCTTCTACCTGGTTGTCGGCCAGAAGAACAACCATGCTGGTGTTTTACAACGATACGATCAAAAAGCAGGTAGAGAAGCTGGCAATTGCCAGATACAATGTTGGGGAGTCAATCAAGGCCGCTTGGGACATGACACGGTTTCCCGACCAGTGGGATGCCCTGAAAGATATCGTTCAAACAAGAGAACCCCGCAGGATTGCATTGAACACCTCGGTTGATTTTGGTCATGCCGATGGCTTGGACCATACCCATTACGAGATGTTCATGAACAAGCTTCCTGCCAAATACAAAACAAGGGTGGTTTCGGCAGAACCTTTGGCTGTTGGATGGCTCGAGAGCCGCACAGAAAGGGAGATGCAGGTCTATCCTCAACTGGTCAAGATTTCACATGATATCATTGCAGAAGGTTTTTCTGCCAAGGTCATCACGCCGGGCATTACCACCACAGATGACCTGGTCTGGTGGTTCCGTCAGAAAGTGACAGGGCTTGGCCTTTCCACCTGGTTTCATCCTTCTGTTGCCATTCAGCGAAATGACACTGCCAATTTTGAACACCTGAGGAGTTTTTCCAATCGGCCCAAGGATGATGTGATCAGGCCCGGGGACTTGCTGCATGTGGATTTTGGCATCACTTACCTGAGGCTGAACACCGATGTTCAGCAACACGCTTATGTCTTGAAACCCGGTGAAACGGATGCACCTGCTTCCCTCAAAAAGGCATTTTCAAACAGCAACAGGCTTCAGGATATCCTGACTTCCCAGTTCAAGACGGGCAGGA
>JACCDP011230975.1_pt1 | contig 13604 bp, 15 predicted proteins | sample 7445841 | NCBI WGS metagenome assembly JACCDP01 (sample SAMN15323441, study PRJNA562643) | freshwater metagenome | isolation source: river surface water | place: USA:Blue River Watershed | collected 2017-08-17
GCATGTTATTAGATGGATCAATCGCAGTATCAGTTACATGAGCCTGTTTATAAAGTTCCAGAATTCGTTCGTTCATTGTGCTGCTCCTATTCGTTGACTATATGATTAGTATAGCAGAATTGGGCAAGAAGTCAAGCCTTTTGTTAAAAATAAAATGTGAACAAAATCAATAACTTACCTCACCGGTTAAGTTATTGATTTTATTGAGGTTAATGATGCCCCTTGATCTGACCCTTCATAGCATCAAATATAAAGTCTTCCATCAACCAAACAATCTTTCCTGTAGCATCAAATCCAACATCACGGACACGATAATGTTCCAAACCTGACACATTACCATGTAAATGACCATGGGCGTGTAAGGCACCACGATGCTGACAATTAAATTCTGCTATGGGATAATGGAACATACAAATCTGGTGCCCGGCATACTGAATCTCCAAGTAAGTATGGATTTCCTTAAAACAAGATCGGAAAGCAGGATCACGCAGGTTTTTCCTATCATGATTACCTTCAACTAAAATCTTAGTACCATTCAGTTGTCGCATGATCCGAACAGCTTCAGCAGCGGGCATAAAAGCCACATCTCCAAGAATGTATACAGTGTCTTCAGGGTTTACAGTCTGGTTCCACATTTGGATCATGTCACGATTCATAGTATCAGGATCGTTTCTAGTATCCCAATGCCCGCGAGTTTTCGGACAAAAAGTTGCTATGGACTTGTGTCCAAAATGTAAATCGCTTGTGATCCAGGTCTTCATTTCTCTATTCCATTATTCATTTATACTACTATTATAGCAGAATTTAACCCTTTGTCAAGCCTTTTGTAACCTATTGAAATATATACACATTCTATGATTTTGGGTAAACTATAAATATTACTACAATAATAGCTAGTCTATATGACATAGCCGGAGAGCCAAATGAGCACAATAAAAATAATAACAAGTGCTTTGGTATTCTGTGTTTTCAGTATGCCTGTATTTGGACAGGATGCTACAAACATTAACACTACGAATACCAATATCACAGACTATACTAGCACCAATACAAACACAAATATAAACGAAAGTGTTAACACCAATACAAATGTTAACACTTCCACCTCTACAAATACCAACTTGAACACAAATGTTAGTACGAACACTAACACTAATCTGAACACCAGTACGAATACAAACTATAACTTTAATGAAAGTACTGTTAACAGTAACACAAACAGCACTAGTGTTAACACTAATATTAACGAATCGGTAAGCACAAGCACCAATACTAATATTAATAACAGTACTAGTTTGATTAACACTAACAACAATAACACTAGTACCAGTACTAATTATAATGAAAATGTAAACGTTAATCAAAGTGTTAGTACTAGTGATAACACAATTAATCAAACTAGTACAAGTACAAGTATTAATACTAACCTAAATCAAAATCAAACTGTTACTGACAATACTAATACTAATTATAATGAAAATATAACAAGAAGTGAAACTGTTCAGCGCATGGAGCAAGAAATTACTTCACCTCCTCCTAGCGCAATCGCACCAAGCATAGGTAGTTCTTATTCACAAGACTTATGTACTACTGGTATCAGTGGGGCAGTACAAACGCAAATATTTGGTTTGTCTACCGGCAAAAGTGTAACTGATGAAAACTGCGAAAGAATCAAGCTAAGTAAAACTCTTTATGACATGGGTATGCGTGTTGCTGCTGTGTCTTTAATGTGCCAGGACGAGCGCGTATGGACTGCTATGAAAATGGCAGGTACACCATGTCCTTTCCAGGGTATGATTGGTTCTGAGGCAGCATTAGCTTGGGAAGAAAACAGAGACCAAGTTCCAGGATACAATGCTCGCAAAGATCGTAACTTAACAAGCACACCTAATATGCCGAGAAACAGATGAAGCATTGGATATTAAGTATACTGCTTTTGTTTTGTACACCGATATTAGCGCAAGAGCCACCTATTATTGAACATGAGTTGGGTGATGACGGGTTAGTGTATGTCCCCCTACAATTTCCTTTTCCATATTATGGTCAAGTGTTTACTGATTCTTGGATGTCATCAAATGGTATAGTAATGTTTATGAATCCATATGGTAATACTTGGTGCTGTCAGGGCAATGATTTAACACAATCTGGAGCTTATGCTCCCAGTTATTCTATCATGCCTTTATGGACTGATTTAGTAGATCCGGGTACTGGTAGGTATTTAACTCAGGGTAATGAACAGTATCAAAGATACTTTTGGGAAAATATTTTAGAATTTTATGATCCTAATAATCTGAACACCTTTGGTTTAGAGATTTTACCTGATGGTAGTTTTTCTCAGTATTACAGCATGGTTAATATAAATGCTCATACTGTTACTATAGGCAATACAGGTAATTTACAAAACGGTGAGTTTGAACAATTATTTTACGGTAATAATCTAAACAATAACAATCTTTCTACTTTTACTACACAATCAGATGGAATGTATTCATGGTTCACTGAAGCTAAGTATGGTACTGATCCGTGTATTGATGATCCTTTGTCTAGTCCTAGTTGTCCGGGGTATGAACAAGCGTACTATGATCAGCAATGTTCGTTTAACCCTTTGTATGACTCAAAATGTATAGGATATGAACAAGCATATTTCGATCAACAATGTTCATTAGACGCGCTATATAATTCAGGTTGTTCAGGATATGAACAAGCATACTTTGATCAGCAATGTTCTTTAGATCCGTTATATGATTCAGCATGTCCAGGGTATGAACAAGCATACTTTGATCAGCAATGTTCTTTAGATGCGTTATACGACTCAAAATGCCCGGGATATGAAGTGGCTTTCATCTTAAAAAATAATGTACTAATCACTTCCACAGCTTCGTCAATATCTGACGAAGCCCAACAAGAATCATTACCTGTAGAACCTGAAGTATATGTAGAACTTGTTACAGAAACAATAATAACAGAACCCGCTGTGACAATAGAAACGGTTGCTTTAGAAACAGTAGTAACAAAAACAGAATCTTTTGTCACTGAAACTGAAAGTGATTTAACTAATGAAACTGATACTAAAGAAAAAACACTGTCTCCTGCATTATTAAAATTAGCACTAAGCATAGCAAATCAAACTGCGGGGCCAACTCAAACAGAAAATCGTAGCAACACAACAGAAACAGAAACACAGCAGAATTTAGAAAGTTCAACAACACTTATTAACACAGAATCAGCTAACACATTATCGGATCAGTTTTTCAACAGCGAAATTGAATCTGACATATCAACTTTAGAAAAATCCGATATATCTTTATTTGAATCAGAATTACTTACAGACAATAAACAATCTGTATCTATTATCGAACAAGCTCAAGCCGAATATGCTGCTAATGCTGATCAGGAGCAGCGTTTAGATCAAGATACTGAAATGGTTATTAATAGTATATTAGCAAATCAATTTATCACAGATATAAATGCTGCCAACTCAGTTGGAACACAAACAGCATTCTCTAATAACAACATGCAACAGATATTAGCATTGGGTGGAAATATTACAGAAATCTTAAATACTTTTGTACCTGATTTTAGCAGATTTGATATAAAACCACCTGCTCAGGATGAACAGGTACAAACAGCTAAAGTAGAAAACGCAATAGAAACAATGAGCCAAGAAGAAATAGAGCTACAAGCAGAATTAAGAATAGGATCTATGGATCCAGAAGCGCAAACAATAGCGTTACAGTTAATAGGATATAAACCAGGATTCGATCAGTATGGCGGAGTACTTGCTGATCAAAGTAATTGGTATCTAGATCGAAGTGTGTATACGAATAATCGTGTACCATCGTCTAATTCCAATCAAATTTTTGGTGCGCAGGATCAAAGACACCAAGAACTAATGTCATTACAATATAGGAGATAATAAAGATGGCAAAAAAATTACAAGATAATTCACAATACAATCAATATGACGCAGACGGTGACGGTATTGTATCAGATGAAGAAATCGCTAAAGCAGAACGATTAGCAGAATTAGAAAACAAAGATAGAAAAGAAGATCAGTTAAGACAAATGGCTTGGGTAGCAATGTTGTCTATGGTTGCGTTTACTATCGCATTGTTCTTGCCTTTCTTGAGTGTAGAAAGACTAAGTGCTTTGGATAACTTACTAAGCATGTTTTATATCGCACAAGCAGGTGTAGTAGCAACGTTCTTTGGTTCTAGTGCATACATGTCAAGAAGCTAAAATAAAGGAGCAACATTATGAGTGATGAAGAAAATAACGCAGCACAAATAGAATTTGCCGGCATGAGTTTAAGTGGTAGCAAACTATTACTATTGATACCTTTATTAAGTGCATTAGGTGGTGCTCTTTGGGGAGGATTTGAAGTGTACCAGCGTTTGTTAGATGCTGAAGAAGCTATCACAACTTATGTTGCTCCTGATATGTCAGGCATAGAACAACAGTTAGCAGTTCAGCAAACACAAATGAATGAGTTTAAAGCAACGATAGAGCAACAGTTTGCTACTACAAATCAACTGTTAACTGAACAACGCACACAAATAAATGAAATGCGTCAAAGTATTAGAGACTCTGAGGCATTAGTTAGAACTATCGATACTAATACAGCTAATACGCAACGTGAACTAAGAAACGATGTGTATGAAATGGAAAAAGAACTAAATGATCGCGTAAAAGAATTAGATACTACGCTAAGAACAGTACGTGAAGATTTAGAAGAAAAGATGCAAGAAATATTAGCTAACCCTTTAAATGTTGTAGAATGATTTAATACTTTCTTAAGGTTCTTTTGTTTAAATAATAAAGACAAAGGAAAGATTATTATGAAAAGTAACTGTTTATTTTGGGCTTTAGCAAAAAAAGTAAAACACGGCGGTAAGATTAACTGGTGCAAAGCAAGAACTTGGTTTGGGTTTCATGCTACTTGGACTGATCCTGAAACGAACATAACTTGGGAATATACTGTAACTGATCAAAGCAAGAAACAGTGGTGGTATGTTCCCATTTTATATAAAGGTATAGTGAAAAAGATTAAAATTAACTGAATCTTTACAGGCCTGTCACATAATTTTAACACACTATTTACTAAATATCTGCGACAACATACAACGTCAAAGGATATTTAAATGAATCATACACTAAACAAAGTATTAGCGGCACTTATGGTAAGTGCCTTTTCTTTATCTGCGTTGGCACAACCTTCGCTGGAAGAAATTGTAGTTACTGCTACTAAAAGAGAAACAAACTTACAAGATACCCCTATCTCAATGACAGTTGAGACAGCAGAAAAGCTAGAGCAACGTCATATACAAAGCTTATTAGACTTAGGTGACGGATCAGTACCAGGACTAAACGTTGCTACTTTTGAAGCTAGGCAAACTGCTCTTACAGTAGGTATTAGAGGCATAGTGCCTTTAGACGCAAACCAGCCAGCGCGTGAACAAGGTGTAGGTATCTACATCGATGGTGTTTACTTGGGTCGTCAGCATGGACTAAACGCAGCACTTTTAGACGTTGAACGCATTGAAGTTCTAAAAGGACCGCAAGGCACACTGTTTGGCCGCAACACATCAGGTGGTGCTCTTAGTATCGTAACAAAAAAGCCAACTGGTGAATTTGATAGTGATGTAAAAGCAAGTACAGGTAACTTTGGTTCTAATGAGTTTGAAGCACATTTTAACTTGCCATCAGTTGCAAGTATAGCTACTAAAATAGACTTTGTTCAGCAGTATCAAGATCCAACTGTTAAGAACCCACTAGAGGGAGAAATGGGTTGGAATTACTTTGACAGAACAGGCGTAAGATTTAGCGCAGAGTGGCAAGGTGATCGTACTGAAGTTTATTACACGGCAGACTATGGCACTGATAAAAATACTCCGTTCTATAGTCAGTTATTAAACTTTGATCCTCTTAACAAAGGATTGCCTGCACTGCCTAAACTTATCGTAGTAAACGGTGAAAGCAGAATGACTGTAGCTGATATTGGAGTTCCGCAAGCGCCCAGCATGAATCAAACTGCTGGACACGGGTTAACTATTACAGTTGATACTGATTGGGGATTTGAATTCAAGTCAATCAGTGCTTGGAGAAAAGTAGATTCTGAGCAGTGGGACAACAGCGGTGGTGCTCATCGCGTTCCGGCTCCTAAGCCTAATGGTATCTTTAGTCGTTACAGTTTATCTATGTTAGAACAAGATCAAGTTAGCCAAGAGTTTCAGATTGTAGGGTCTACTGATACTATTGAATATGTAGCAGGTGTATATTACTTTAAAGAACGTGCTTGGGAAGAAGCAGCAACACCATCTACTAATAAGTGGAACAGCACAATGACTGGATATACTATAAACGATCCATCGACTTGGGCATATGAAAACTGGTTCATTGATCGCGGGTCTAGAGCTACTTCAGAAAGTGCAGGTGTATTTGGTCAAGTAACTTATACTAACTGGAATTTGCCTAACTGGCATTTTACACTAGGTGGTAGACAAACTATAGATCAAAAGCAAGGCATGTTATATAAAGTTAGAAACTTGGACGCTACTTGGAATTTAGACTTAGAAAGTTCAAGATTCAATCCACTGTTTATTGTTGCTTACGATGCTACTGACAGCTTAAACTTATACGCAAAATATGCTACCGGATATCGTGCAGGTGGTGCTAGTTCACGTTCACTGTCGTTTGGTGGGTTTGGTCCAGAAGATGTGGACTCATACGAGTTAGGTGCTAAGTTCCAAGGCGACAGAACTCGTATAAACGCAGCACTATACACAATGGATAGAACTGGTTCACAAATAGACTTTTCACAAGTAGTATTTGATCCTGTAACAAAGAGCACACGTAATACGTTAGAAACACTTAATGCACCGGGTGTGACTAAGATAAATGGTTTTGAAATTGACGCACAAGTTGCTGTGACAGATCAGCTACAACTTAGCGCAGCATATACGTATACCAGTGCAGTAATTCCTGAAACAGTAAATCCCTTCACTGGAAATCTGCAAGAAGTGTTTATCGTGTTTACTCCAGAAAACGTTTATAACGTGGCTGCTGATTATACAACTTACTTTAGTAAGTTTGCGTTACATGCACATGTTGACATAAGTAAATCTGATGGAGCACATGCATTTTCTGAATATACAGAAATGAATGATCCTCACACTATTGCCAATGCAAGTGTAAATTTAGAAGATATTGAAATAGGTAATGGTACAGCAAATATTCAGTTTTGGGTTAGAAACTTAACTGATGAAACATATGTGTACAGACGCGACCCACTAAACGCTACACAACTAGGTTACTATGGAAACTTTAACCCACCTAGAATGTATGGTGTTACTGTGGGATACAAAATATAAAATTATTAAGGAATTCATTAAATGAAATACACAAAGATTTTAGCATTTTTATTAGGTGTTTTAAGTAGCTCAGTCGTATCAGCGGCTGAAGTTGATCCAGCATTACCAGACTATGAGCGTGTTAGCGGCGTTTCAGGCAACTTTTCTAGTGTAGGTTCAGATACGTTAGCTAACTTGATGACGCTATGGGCAGAAGAGTTTAAACGTTTCTACCCTAATGTGAACATACAAATTCAAGCGGCAGGTTCATCAACTGCGCCTCCCGCACTAACTGAAGGTGTCTCTAATATTGGACCAATGAGTCGTGAAATGAAGGATAATGAGATTGAGGCTTTTGAAAACAAGTATGGCTACAAGCCTACTGCTATTCCTGTTGCTATCGACGCTCTTGCGGTATTTGTTCATAAAGATAACCCCATCGAAGGCATGACTATAGCGCAAGTAGATGCAATATTCTCATCCACACTTAGATGCGGATATCCAGAATCTATCGATACTTGGGGTAACATAGGATTCACAGGTGTATGGGCAAATCGAGACATACAGTTATTTGGTAGAAACTCTGTATCAGGAACTTACGGATATTTTAAAGAAACTGCTTTATGTACAGGTGATTTTAAAAACTCAGTTAATGAACAGCCAGGTTCTGCTTCAGTAGTACAGTCTGTTAGTACTTCTATTAATGGCATCGGATATTCTGGTTTAGGTTATACGACTTCTAGTGTGAAGGCAATACCAATCGCGTCGGAAGAAGGTGAAGAATACTATTCGGCTACTGCTGAAAATGCTATCGCTGGTAATTATCCTCTTGCTAGATTCTTGTTTGTTTACGTAAACAAAGAACCTAACAAGCCTTTAACTCCGCTTGAACGAGAGTTTGTTAAGTTAGTGTTATCAAAAGCAGGTCAAGAAGTAGTGTTGAAAGATGGTTATATTCCGTTGCCGGTTAATGTAGTTGAGACTACTTACGAAGCGTTGGGTTTATAAGAGATAATAGCTATGAAAAATAAACTTACTATAATTATACCCTGTAAAAATGAACAGCAATATATTGCTAATTTATTGAACTCACTTAATAAACAGCAATATATTGAAGGAGTAAGAATTATCATAGCTGATTGTTCTACCGACAATACCCCTGAGATAATTAAACAGAATACGGGAAACCTACGAGTAGAAATAATTCAAGGTGGTCCAGTATCAATAGCTAGAAACGCCGGAGCAAAATTAGCTGAGACACCTTACTTGTTATTCATTGATAGTGATGTGATATTTTTTAACAACACCGTTATTATAGATACAGTAGAACAACTAGAAAGATCAGATTTAGATTTAATAGGACTCAAAATAAGATGCTATGACAATGACATAATTGCTAAATTTAGTTTTTGGTTATTTAATATAGTCAATAGTATTTTATCAAGATTTATACCGTTCGCAGTAGGTGCGTACATGTTAACTCGTACTGATAAGTTTAAAGAGTTAGGAGGGTTTTCTGAAAAATATACTACTTCAGAAGATTTTCACTTGTCTAGAAAGTATGATATCAAGCGTTTTAAAATAGCCGATCATTATTTTGGACAGGACAGTAGACGATTCAAAAAGATGGGATATTTTGGAATGACGTGGTATCTGATAAAAAACTTTATCAATCGCAACAACAAAACCTACTGGGAGAAGCTTGATGGAAACAAATACTGGTTATAAATCAGTTTTCATTTCTGATTTACATTTGGGTTCAAAACACTGTAATTCAGATAAACTATTAGATTTCTTAGATCAGTTAGAAACTGAAAGACTGTACTTAGTAGGTGACATAGTTGATGGTTGGCGCTTACAGAAGAAATGGTATTGGCCCAACAAGCACAATAAAGTAGTAAAAAAGTTAATGAAGATTGCTAAAAAAGCAGAAGTGATATATATCACTGGTAATCACGATGAATTTTTAAGAGCTATACCAGATATTAATATAGGTGATGTTACTGTATACAATAGATTTGACCACGTAGGTGTAGACGGTAAAAGATACTTAGTTACACACGGGGACATGTTTGATCATCTTATGAGAACTCGTAGCGGTAGATTCGTGATGCACTTGGGTGATGTTGCGTATGATGGATTGATTTACTTAAATAGGTTTGTAAATGGTGTTAGAAAGATTTTTAACAGACCGCCCTGGAGCTTAGCCAAATTCTTAAAAAAGAAAGCAAAAGCTGCTGCTAATTACATAGGTGATTTTGAGCAAGAAATGGCTGAATACTGTAGAAAGAAAGGTTACGATGGTATCGTATGCGGTCATATACATCATGCCACGATTAAAGACTTTAACGGTGTTGTTTATATGAACGACGGAGATTGGTGTGAAAGTTGTACCGCTTTAGTAGAAACTAAAGCAGGCACATTTACAATTATCCAATACTAATATCTTCCATTCCGGCTGTTCTTAGCTTCACAATGTGGCCCATTTGCCATTGCTTAGCTTCTAAACCTTTAAGTATGCCTAAATACTTATTGCGAAGTAAAGCTACTTCATTTATTAGAGTTTCGTAGTCAATAACTTCATCTTCGCCGTCAGTATACTTTTCAGCATCGCGTGAAGTCAAGGCACGATTATAAGCTTCTAAATATTTTTGAAAATGCTTTCTTCTTATTTTTCTTAGTTGGATGTTTAAATAATTTAACACAGCTTCGATTTCTTGAAGTTGATTAAACCTCAGTTCAGTGATGCCAGGTAATGCGGCAATGTTCTTTTCAACATTGCCCCATACCTTTACTTCTTTTTTAGCTTCTAGTAATTCCGTTTCATAGTGCGCTATAAAATCAGGCAACTGAGAAAGATCATTAGTTACACGAGTATACCAAGTCATTTAATAATCATCTTCGTCTTCGTCATCATAATCATCGTATCCATACTCTTTTTCGTCATCTTCTTCCTCTTCCATATCTAGTTCATCTACTTCATAAAGACCAAGAGCATTTACGATGTTTCCATCTTTCTTAAATGCTCTTTTCAAGTCCTTAGGATCAAAGTCATTGTCGATCAATACGTTGACGAAAGTTTCAGCCGCTTCAGGTCGGTCTGAAGTAGCAAATAGAGGCTTCATTGCCTGCCAAATTTCAGTAACAAGTTCTAAACTCATAAAATACTCCTTTTAGTTTTTGTTATTTACTCTTCGTCAACTAATTCGACTGGAGCCGGCGTGTTTCTTGTATGATATTCACTCATAACGATATCTAAACAATTATCGTCATTTCGTTCCCAACCTTTGCGAAACTTTTTGATAACAGTACCGTCGTTAGTTTTATATACTAATGAGTTGCCTTCTTTGGTCAGCAAGCCACCAGCTTCAAACATATCAAGAAGACCGCTGTGGGGATTCATTCCTGTCTCGTATGGGATTTTAATCTGCACACTTTCAAAAGGCTTGGCGTAACGAGTTTTCATTACTTTACAAGCAGAACGAATACCTCTGACTTCACTGATCTTGTTACCGTCTTCGTCTTCTTTTAGCTTTAGCTTACGCATAGCTACTACAATAGAACTAGCGTAAATAAAGCCTTGTCCACCTGAAATTTTATCATCAGGGTCAAACATGTCTTGCGATGCGTAGGTATGATTTGTTGCAACCAATCCTACATTTTGTGATCCAAACATGTTAACGCAGTTACGAACTAAAGCAGTAAGTGCTTTGGGCTTACGACCCATATCACCTTTCATGTCACCTGCTTCAAACTGATTAACATCTGTTGGAGTTAGCAACATACCCAATGAGTCAATAATAAAAAGCACTTTAGGCTTGTCTTCTGGTGCAAGTGTTTTGTATGACTTCATGAATTCTGAAATAGTTTTAGCTACGTCATCAATCATAGCCATATTCAGCTTCAACAGTTTGTCTTCACTTGTGTCTACACCCAATGCATGAAGCCATGATTCGTCTAGTGCATTTTCACTGTCAACTAGAACAACGTAAATACCTTGTTCTTGTGCGTGACGAACTAAGTTACCAGAACAGATATAAGATTTACCTGATCCAGATTCACCTGCAAACACTGTAACTTTACCTAGCGGAATACCTTTGTTAAAGTCGCTAGATATCAAATAGTTTAAAGCATAGTTTCCTGTGCTGATCCAATCTGTGGGATCGTTGAAACCAATGCTTAAACCATCAATAGATTTTGTAATGTCTTTTCTAAACTTAGAAAGGTCAAATGGTTTTGTCATGTATTCTCCAATTATTTTAATACTCTTATTTTAGCAGTTTTTGAACTACTATCAAGATATTCAGGACAAGCTTCTGCGATAAAAGTTAACTCTGAATCAAGCGGAAAATGCTTGAGCAAGCTTCTAGCACGGTCTCTAACCGCGCTGGGTACTCTTGGAGTTTTACCAGGGTCGCATAACTCTTCCATAAATTTTCTAGACTGTTTTAATGCATGATATCTTTGATCAGGCATGGTCATAATTATTCTCCTAAGAAGAAGAGGGGATTGCTCCCCTCTTTATAGGATATTAAGCCTGATTCTGACGAGCGCGAATCTTAGCTAGAATATCCTGTGCCTTATCACTTGATACAGCAGGAGCGGGAACTACTACTGGTTCATCAGGCTCAAATGGAAGGTCATCATCTACACTAGCAGCAGGTGTTGCTTTAGCTGCTGGTTGAGCAGTTGAGCTAGAAGAACTTGCAGGAGCTTCTACACCATAAGGTCTGAAGTAATTACCCCAACGCTCATTGTCGAAGGGGAGACCGTCGACCGAAGCTTCAAACATTTCTTTCATGATAGCCACTTCAGCTTGTGTAGGCTTCTTAGGCAAGAAGTCTGCTAAGTTAAACAAGCCATGTGCGTTGATAGCTGCTTGTTCTGCTTCAGTAAGCGGGGTTTCTTTACGTGCCCAGTTAGAAGTAGAGTAATCTGCGTAACCGCCTTTGCTAGTTTTGCGAACAACAAAGTCGAGACCGCGAGTAGTGTGAGTTGGCAGTTCTTCCATTTCAGGATCCATCAAACCAGTTTTGATGATTGGGATCAACTGTGGAGAAATAATAAATCTACGAATAGGATTCGCAGGAGTAGTATCTTCACCGATAGGATTCTGACGAACAAAACCTTGGAAAATATAAGAACGCTTTTTCCAGTACTTGTTAGCCATTTCTTTTAGAGATTCGTCTTTGTACCAAGGACGAACTTCTGCTAGAATAGGACAAGATTCACCGTACATTTCAAGACATGGAATTTGGACGGTAACTTGTTTAGCGTTAGAATCACCTTTTACGCCATTGAATGGAAGTTTGATGATCTGACGTTCTACCCAGAAAAATTCGTTTTTACTATCACCGTCAGGCAAGAAACGAATAGTAGCTGTAGTACCTTCGGTCATGTTCCAGTGGGGGTAAATTGCGTTATCGGAAGATCCGGATGATTTGTTGTTTGATTTGTTTTCTTGTGCTGCGATACGTTGTCTTATTTCTTGTAAACTTGCCATGAGTTGGTCTCCTTTAATATACCTTAAGATGGTCTTAGTTGTGTTTTCGTTAGATACCTTTATCTAACTAACAGATACAATAATACTTCTTGTCGGTGTAACTGTCAAGAGTATTTATACCCAGTAAAAGGAAACCGCACAATAAAGTGCGGTTTTTGAACAACTATTTTACCCTTTTATTTTACTAAGCGTTTGATGTGTTCTAGATCGTCTTGCCCTTCATTCATTCCAACATTATTACCGTATTCATCTTCCAAACGATCAACTACTATGTTTAGAATCTTTTCAAAATCATCGTCAGCATGTAGTGGATTATCTGTAGTAACATCATCATACATATCCTGCATCATACTAGCAACTTTTTGTTGGGCAAGTGTTCTGGGATGATTCATAACATCGTATGCGTCTAGATTACCGTTGATAAGGTCCATAATAACTTGGTATTCTTCTGAACCCTCTTCTACATGTACTGACTCATTAGCACCAACCAATTTACCAATAGCGCCTTCTTTGCCTACTTTTTCAGTTGGTCCAAGTTGGCCTACACGCTTTTGATCAGCATCTAAATCTTCTTCAACTTCACAACCGCCTTCCGCCACACCTTGCTTCTTAACACCAACCCAGGCTTTTAGTGTAGGTACTCTTAGTGCTTTGGCAACATTGACTCTATGATAACCATCAAGAATATTTCCATCGCTGCCTATCACTATAGGAGGTGCTTTTGAAAAATCCATTTGTTTGTATTTTTCAAC
>JACCDP010288959.1_pt1 | contig 13602 bp, 12 predicted proteins | sample 7445841 | NCBI WGS metagenome assembly JACCDP01 (sample SAMN15323441, study PRJNA562643) | freshwater metagenome | isolation source: river surface water | place: USA:Blue River Watershed | collected 2017-08-17
GGATGTGCCGCCACTTTCGCTAGCGCCGCGCCCAACTTGTCTGCGCGCTCACGGTTTTTCAGCAGCACATCGTCTTCATCAAAAATATCCAGCGTCGCCAATGCTGCCCGGCATGCTAATGGATTGCCCGTATAAGAATGCGAGTGCAGGAATGCGCGACCAATGTCTGGGTGATAAAAGGCCTGATAGATATCATCCGTGGTCATCACCAATGACAGTGGCAAATAGCCGCCGCTGATGCCCTTTGATAAGCACATGAAGTCAGGCCAGATCGCCGCCTGCTCGCAGGCGAAGAAACTACCGGTGCGGCCACACCCAACCGCGATTTCATCGGCGATCAGATGCACGGAGAAGTGATCGCACAGTGCGCGCAACTGGCTGAGATAACTCGCCTCGTACATCGCCATGCCACCCGCACATTGCACCAGGGGCTCGACGATGACGGCAGCAATCTGTCCTGCCCGACGCTCCAATAGCGCGCGCATCTGCGACAGCGCGTTTAGTTCACCGTAGGCAGCGGGGGACGCCACTACATGGGCGCGGCGGTACATCCCGCCATAGGCTTCCGTGAATAGCGGTACATCGGTCACGCCGAGTGCACCAACGGTTTCGCCGTGGTAGCTGCCAGTAAGACAAACGAATTCCTGCTTTTGCGGATGCCCAGCATTGCGCCAGGCATGAAAGCTCATCTTCAGCGCAATCTCTACGGCCGACGCGCCATCAGAAGCAAAAAAACAATGCCCGAGCGCGTGATTGGTTTTTGCAGCGAGTCGCTCCGATAACTGCACCACCGGCGCATGCGTGAAACCCGCCAGCATCGCATGCTCGAGCTTTTCGAGTTGATCGTTGAGTGCGGCATTTATGCGAGGGTTCGCATGACCAAATAGATTAACCCACCATGAGCTCACCGCATCCAGATAGCGGCGCCCTTCGTAGTCGTACAGCCATGCATCCTTCCCATGACTAATCGCCATTAGCGGCAGCGTCTCGTGATGCTGCATCTGTGTACACGGATGCCAAACGCTGGCGAGACTGCGCGCAACCCAATCGGTGTGTGCTATCTGATTCATTGCTTCGCGATTTACATTCTGAATAGGCCAAACTTGGTTTCAGGAATCGGCGCATTGAGTGCTGCCGATAAACCAAGCGCCAGTACTGTGCGCGTATCAGCGGGGTCAATCACGCCGTCATCCCAGAGCCGTGCGCTGGCGTAGTAAGGATGGCCTTGGTGCTCGTATTGCTCACGAATAGGCGCCTTGAACTGCTCCTCTTCTTGCGCACTCCAGCTACCGCCCTTAGCCTCGATACCGTCGCGCTTGACGGTCGCAAGCACCGAAGCAGCCTGCTCACCGCCCATCACCGAGATGCGCGCATTCGGCCACATCCACAACATGCGCGGACCAAATGCGCGGCCACACATGCCGTAGTTACCAGCACCAAAGCTGCCGCCAATGATCACGGTGAATTTAGGCACCTGTGCGGTTGCGACGGCAGTCACCATCTTTGCACCGTGACGCGCAATACCTTCGTTCTCGTATTTGCGACCGACCATGAAGCCGGTTATGTTCTGCAAAAACACGAGGGGGATTTTGCGCTGACAGCACAGCTCGATAAAGTGCGCGCCTTTCAGCGCCGACTCCGAGAACAAGATTCCGTTGTTAGCAACGATACCGATCGGCATGCCATGCAAATGTGCGAAGCCACATACTAATGTGCTGCCAAAGCGCGCCTTGAACTCATCAAACTCGCTGCCATCGACAATGCGTGTGATTACCTCGCGCACATCAAAAGGCTTGCGCGTATCTGTGGGAATCACGCCATAGAGGTCGCTGGCGTCATATTTCGGCGCGGCTGGCTCGCGCAGGACGAGTGACTGTGGTTTGGTGCGATTCAGATTGCCGACAATACTGCGCGCCAGCGCTAATGCATGGGTATCGTCTTGCGCCAAATGGTCTACAACCCCAGATAAGCGTGTGTGCACGTCACCGCCACCCAGATCTTCAGCGCTCACCACTTCGCCGGTAGCTGCTTTCACTAACGGTGGCCCACCTAAAAAGATCGTGCCCTGATTCTTGACGATGATGGATTCATCGCTCATAGCCGGCACATAAGCGCCGCCAGCAGTACATGAACCCATGACCACAGCAATTTGCGGTATGCCCTGGGCCGACATATTGGCCTGATTGAAAAAAATTCGGCCGAAATGATCGCGATCCGCAAATACATCATCCTGATTGGGTAGGTTTGCTCCACCCGAGTCCACCAGATAAACACAGGGCAAATGATTCTGCTGCGCGATTTCTTGTGCACGCAAATGCTTCTTGACCGACATCGGGTAATACGTGCCGCCCTTCACCGTGGCGTCATTACAGACAATCACGCATTCCTGGCCTTTGATGCGGCCGATGCCGGCGATCACACCAGCTGCCGGTGCGGCGTTGTCATACATCTCGAAGGCTGCGAGTTGCGAGAATTCGAGAAAGGGGGTGCCGGGATCCAGCAACTGATTTACCCGCTCACGCGGTAGCAACTTGCCGCGCGCCACATGTTTGGCGCGTGCCTCATCACCACCGCCCCGTGCAATACGCTCGCAATGCGCGCGCAAATCATCTACCAGCGCCTGCATCGCTGCAGCATTTGTCGCGAACTCTGGCGAGCGCGAGTTCAGCTTGGATTCAATCACCGGCATCTGGGCTGTCTCCGTTTATGGTTTTTTAAACTCGCCATCGACATAAAACCAGAGCCCGCCTTCTCGAACAAAGCGACTGGTCTCTTGCAAGCGATGCGCTTTACCGGCGACGCGACAACGTGCCAAAAAACTCACTGTTCCCTGGTCGGCTTCTTGCGTCACCGCTTTTACTTCCAGCCCGAGCCACTTCATGGATGGATCGGTAACGGTATCTTGCGGGCGCGTTGACGGATGCCAGGTGGCTTTCAAATAGTCTTCGGCGCCAGTGACATAAGCGCTATAACGAGAGCGCATTAACTTCTCAGGGGTGTCGGCGACGGCAGTACCGGCCAGAAAAGGCCCGCAGCAGGTGTGGATCTGATTTCCGCCGCAAGGGCATGGCGTATCGTTGCTATTCATGGCGTCTCTATTGGGCTTTGAGCCAGTGCTTTTGTGAGTGCGTGTGTTTATTGAGATTTCTGCGCTCGGCGCATTTGATCTGCGCTTCGCGACAAAGTCGTTACGGATGTTGGCCCGGGTTGCATAATGTTCAGGTTCTCATGCAAGCGCTCGCCCGATCAATATCTTTTGGATGTCGCTGGTTCCCTCATAAATCTGACACACGCGTACATCGCGGTAAATGCGTTCAACCGGAAAGTCTGCCAGATAGCCATAGCCGCCGTGAATCTGTATCGCGTCGCTGCAAACTTTCTCCGCCATTTCGCTCGCAAACAACTTAGCCATCGCCGCCTCTTTCAAGCATGGCACGCCGGCGTCTTTCATGCTCGCTGCATGCCACACCAGTTGGCGCGCTGCCTCGATCTGGGTTGCCATGTCGGCCAACTTGAATTGCAACGCTTGATGGTCAAATAAAGGCTGGTCGAAACTTTCTCGATCTTTGGCATAGACCAGTGCGGCCTCAAACGCAGCACGCGCCATCCCGACCGCTTGGGCGGCAATACCGATGCGGCCACCTTCAAGGCCTGACAAGGCAATTTTATAGCCCATGCCTTCTTCGCCAATTCGATTGGCCAAAGGGATACGGCAGTCCTCAAACAGAATTTGTGCGGTGTCGGAAGAGTGCTGACCTAGTTTGTCTTCAACGCGGGCCACGATATAACCGGGTGTATTGGTCGGAACCCAGAATGCGCTAATACCGCGCTTGCCGGCCGCTTTATCAGTGACGGCCATCACGATGCAAACATCAGCATTTTTCCCGCTGGTGATAAATTGCTTCACACCGTTCAGCACATAGTGATCACCATCGCGACGCGCACTGGTTCGGAGCGCTGAGGCATCGCTACCCGCATGCGGCTCGGTTAGCGCGAAAGCACCGAGCATGTCGCCGCGCGCCAGTGGCTGCAACCATTGCGTCTTCTGCGCCTCATCGGCATAGCTCAAGCCGATGCTACAGACCGGACAGTTATTGACTGAGATGATGGTCGATGTCCCGCCATCACCCGCCGCAATCTCTTCGATCACAATCGCCAGTGCGAGATAGTCCAAGCCAGCGCCACCTTGCGCCTCCGGCACGGCTATGCCAAACGCGCCGAGTTGTGCCAGCTGCTGCAGCGCTTCGCGCGGAAAGCGGCGCTCGCGATCCCACGTTGCGGCATGTGGCAATAGTTGCTGCTGCGAGAATTCGCGCAGTGCATCGCGGATCATGTGGTGTTGCTCGGAGAGGATCATGCAGCGAATTCGCTATGTATCACGTCATATCAGGTCACTGTATCCCGGCCTGCGCTGGGGTGACTCAATTGAGTGCATCGATTTTAAAAAAGTCAGCTTTATTTATTCAATCACCAAGCTATTTTTCTTCCGTCGTAAGCTAAAAACGCCCCTGAATCCGACGGTTTCAAAGTCTCGATCACCTTGCGCATGCCCGACACACTGTCCTGCACTATTACCGTCGCACCCGGACCACCCATGTCGGTCTGTACCCAACCCGGGTGAATCACCGCCAGCGTAAGCTCAGGATAATCACGACGCGCTGAATACACCGCCATGTTGAGTGCCGCTTTCGATGCGCGATAAATCCAGGCGGTGCTGCCAGTGGCCTCAGCGATGCTGCCCATGACACTGGTGATGAAAACAAAGCGACCCTTCGCATCGGACACGAACGGCGCGAGCAAGGGCAGCGACTGCATCGCTCCGAGCACGTTCGCATGCATCGCTGCATCGAAATCAGCCAAGCTTGGTGACTCGGTTGCACCTTCCCAGTTCGGCAACACACCCGCCACATACAACGCGAGGTCGATCTTCTCGCCATCAAGACGCCATGGCAGCTCGGCCAGCGACTCGGGCTTCGTAACATCGATCTTGATCGCATGTGCACCTTCGTCCGCGAGCATCGCCAGCGATGCATCATCGCGCGCGGTGGCGAACACTTTCCAGCCATCCGCACATAACTGACGAACAAACTCGCGACCGATACCGCGCGACGCGCCGATGATAAGTGCCGTGCGCGCCATCAGAACATCTCCAGGGCGATGGCGGTCGCTTCACCACCGCCGATGCACAGCGAGGCAATACCTCGCTTACCACTTGTCTTCTTCAGAGCCCCGAGCAACGTGACAATGATACGCGCGCCGGACGCGCCAATCGGATGGCCAAGTGCGCACGCACCGCCGTGAATGTTGATTTTTTCATGGGCGATACTATGATCATGCATCGCCGCCATGGCAACCGCAGCGAATGCCTCGTTCACTTCGAACAGATCAACATCACCCGTCGACCAGCCGGTTTTGTCATAAATTTTTTGGATGGCACCTACCGGCGCCGTCGTAAACCAGCTCGGCTCTTGTGAATGGCGAGTGTGCGCAAGGACGCGCGCGATGGGCGTTACTGCCAATTTCTTCGCAGTCGACTCACGCATTAACACCAGCGCCGCTGCACCATCGTTAATCGACGAAGAAGATGCAGCGGTAATGGTGCCGTCTTTCTTGAAAGCTGGTTTCAGCGCACTGATTTTTTCCGGCTTGGCTTTAAGCGGACCCTCATCTTTCGCGATGACGATATCGCCGCCCTTTCCTGCGACAGTCACTGGTGCAATTTCCCAGTCAAACGACCCGGCAGCCGCAGCGGCTTGCGCGCGCTGTACCGAGGCGATGGCGTAGGCGTCTTGTTGCTCGCGCGTGAACTGATACTTGGCCGCACAGTCTTCAGCATAGGTGCCCATGGAACGGCCTCGCTCGTAGGCATCTTCCAAACCGTCGAGCATCATGTGGTCGTAAATCATGCCGTGGCCGATGCGGTAGCCGCCACGTGCTTTGGGGATCAAATATGGCGCATTGGTCATTGACTCCATACCACCGGCTACCACCACGCTATTGGTACCTGCGAGCAGCGAGTCGACGCCATAGATCGCGGCCTGCATCGCCGAGCCGCACATCTTCGACAAAGTCACCGCACCCGCAGACACCGGAACACCTGCCTTGATCGCAGCCTGTCGTGCTGGCGCCTGGCCCTGGCCCGCCATCAGGCAATTACCAAAAATCACTTCATCGACGACATCCGCCTTGACACCGCTGCGCTCAAGCGCAGCGCGGATCGCGACCGCACCGAGATCAGCGGCGGCGAGTGAGGCGAAGTCGCCTTGAAACGCGCCCATTGGCGTGCGCGCCGCACCGACAATAACAATCGGGTCTTGCATGATGATCTCCTGTGTTCACACCGACTATGCGGTTGGCGCACCTGCGCCTTGCTGATGAATAAAACGAATCTCTTGCGGGTACGGGAAGACATCCTCAACCTGCCCCTCGAGGATGCGCGCTTTCTTTTGCCGCCAATAGTCGGCACTCAACAAGTCTGCGTGATACTTCATGAAGTAGTGACGTACTTTGAGGTTGCCGAGTAAGAAAACACTAAATTGCTCCGGGAAGACGTCATTCTTGGCGACCGAGTACCAGGGTTCGCTGGCCATCTCATCTTCCTCGTTACGCGGCGCCGGGATATCGCGGAAATTGCAATCCGTGATGTACTCGATCTCGTCATAGTCGTAAAACACCACACGACCTTGGCGGGTGACGCCGAAATTTTTATAGAGCATGTCGCCGGGGAAAATATTCGCGGCTACTAAATCCTTTATGGCGTTGCCGTACTCGCGCACGCCATGCTCCATCTTCGCGTCATCGCCGGCTGCTTCGGCTTCGGTGAGCCAGATATTCAGCGGCGTCATGCGGCGCTCGATGTAAAGATGGCGAACGATCACCTGATCATTTTCTTCTTCAATCAGCGATGGCGCCACGCCCTTCAACTCGTCGAGCAATTCGTCCGGGAAGCGCGCGCGCGGAAAAGCGACGTTCGAATACTCCAACGTATCTGCCATCCGGCCGACGCGATCGTGGTATTTGACGAGCAGGTATTTCTCTTTGACTAGCTCGCGCGTGGTTTCTTTGGGCGCCGGGAAATGATCCTTGATTACTTTGAATACATACGGAAAAGACGGCAGCGCAAATACGACCATCACCAGCCCGCGTATCCCTGGTGCGATGGCGAAGTTATCCGACGAGTGTGCGAGGTGATGCAAGAAGTCGCGGTAGAACGCCGCCTTACCCTGCTTCTGCAAACCGAGAATTGTGTAAATCTCGCCGCGTGGCTTGCTGGGCATTATGTTGTGTAAGAAATTCACATAAGCCGACGGCACTTCCATGTCGACCATAAAGTAGGCGCGCGTAAAAGAAAACAGCAAGGTAATCTGACTCGGGTCTGTCAATAAGGCATCGATGAATAGTGCGCCACGCCGATTGTGCAGCACTGGAATTACGAAGCCGTAGCTCTGACTACCGTTGACCAGCTTGCCGATCAGGTAAGCGCCCTTATTGCGTAGAAACGGTGAAGACAATACCTGCAGCTGGTAGTTCGCCTCTTGCTTTTCATTGCCAGGCAAGGCGTTTAATCGCGCCTCGACCATGGCAAGGTCATGCTCAAGATCAGCGAACTCGCCCGCGAATTGGAAATTCGTCACCATGCGGCGCAGCGCATTGCGCATGCCATCTTTAGCCGGGTAGTACACACGATACGCGGGAACACTCTCGCGCGGCTCGATGTACTCGGTTGAAATGGTTGGCCAGACGAAGATGAAATCGTTATTGAAATAGGTGCGGTGCAGGATACTGCAACACACCGAGTTGAAAAACGTCTCGGCCAGCTCGGGCTGACGGTGCTCGGTGAGCATACCAATGTAGTGCAGCTTCACCTCGCGCCAAACGGTATCGGTCAGCTCATCTTGGGCGTATTCATCCTCTAGTGTCTGCACGCATTCCTGCACACGCTGATCATAAAAGGCGATGCGCTGACGCGCCTCTGCCTGTGCCTCTTTCCAGGTTGATTGTTCAAAGTGCTTGCGTGCGGCCTGACTCGTTTCGCGAAACAAGCGATAGTGTTTGTCGAAGCCGTCAATAATGACGCGCGCGATATCGAACGCAATTTGCGACGACAACAGCTTAGGAAAATGCTGCATGGCTTGCGAAATCCTTTCAGGCGGTTTCGGCGAATAATTCGCGACCGATCAACATTCGGCGAATTTCACTGGTGCCGGCACCAATCTCATATAACTTCGCGTCACGCCACAGGCGACCGGTCGGGTAGTCATTGATATAGCCGTTTCCGCCAAGCGCCTGAATTGCTTCGCCCGCCATCCACGTTGCCTTTTCTGCGGAATACAGAATTGCGCCCGCAGCGTCTTTACGTAGCGCGCGCACCTGATCTAGCGTGCTGGCCCGATCACACGCTTGGCCGACAGCATAGACATAGGCTTTGCACGCCATCATCGTTGAGTACATATCCGCCAACTTGCCCTGCATGAGCTGAAACTCACCAATCGGCTGGCCGAACTGCTTGCGGTCATGCACATAGGGCACCACCACATCCATGCAGGCTTGCATGATGCCGAGTGGCCCGCCAGACAACACGGCGCGCTCGTAATCCAAACCGGACATCAGTACATTGACGCCGCGACCAAGACCACCCAACACATTTTCTGCCGGCACCTCGCAATCTTTAAACACGAGTTCGCCAGTGTGTGAGCCGCGCATGCCGAGCTTATCCAGCTTTTGTGCGACTGAAAATCCCTTGAAATTTTTCTCGATCAAAAACGCGGTGATGCCACGTGCGCCGGCTTCGAGATCATTTTTTGCGTACACCACCAACACATCGGCGTCCGGGCCGTTGGTGATCCACATCTTGCTGCCGTTGAGTACCCAGTGATCGCGTTTGAAATCGGCGCGCAAACGCATACCGACCACATCAGAACCAGCGTTTGGCTCTGACATCGCCAGCGCACCGATATGCTCACCTGAGATCAGCTTCGGCAAATATTTTGCTTTTTGCTCGTCGGTGCCGTTACGACGAATCTGATTCACGCACAAGTTGGAATGCGCGCCGTACGACAGCCCAACCGATGCCGAGGCGCGTGAGATTTCCTCCATCGCGATAATGTGCGCGAGGTAGCCCATGGCGCTTCCACCGTAGGCCTCGTCAGCAGTGATGCCGAGCAGACCCAGATCGCCCATTTTGCGCCACAGGTCCATTGGAAACTGATCGCTGCGGTCGATGGCTTCCGCACGTGGTGCGATCTCGGCCGCGGCGAATTGTTGGATGGCGTCGCGTAATGCTGCGATGTCATCGCCGTGGTCAAAGCTCAGTCCGGGCAAGTCAAGCATGCGGATTCCTTCGTGCAGAGTTATTGGGTTCAGGCGACGCGTCGAACACCAGCGCCTTTGCGCTTGGGCAGACCTTCGTCCAGTAGGCGGCGGCACTGTGCCTCGTGCAGCGCGATCTCGGATAGTGTGAGTTCCAGATCTTCGCGCTGCTGCTCAAGCATCTCTCGATGCCGACCCAGCACGGCCAGAAAGCGTTGCAGCTGTGCCGAGGAATCTTTTGGCGAGTCATACATATCCACCAGATCCTTGATCTCAGACAGCGTCAGACCCAGTCGTTTGCCGCGCAGCGTGAGCTTTAAGCGAGTACGGTCACGCGCGCCATAGACACGCACACGGCCGCCGCTGCCTTCGCGCTTTGGGCTGATCAGGCCCTGATCCTCATAGAAGCGGATGGTGCGCGGCGTAATGTCGAATTCGCGCGCTAGCTCGGTGATGGTGTAAGTCGCCATGGCCATGGGGTGCAGTGCTCGCGCCTGACAGGCCGCGCAGCGAGAGTAGAATGGACGTTTACGTAAACGTCAATTGCCGGCTATTGTAGGCGTGCCAGCATCCATTGCAAGCCCTTGCGCGCCGCCGGCGAAAGCACTGCCATGAACCCACTGGAATCCGAACTCTCCTACCCATTTGGCGATACTTTGCCCGCTAGCGGGGCCACGTTTCAGGTCGCGCCTGGCGTGCGCTGGATTCGCATGGGCCTGCCTTTCGCGCTCAACCATATCAACCTCTGGTTACTGGAGGATGGGGATGGCTGGGCAGTCGTTGATTGCGGAATTGCTAACGACGCGACTCGCGCGGCATGGGAGCAGGTGTTTTCAGAGGCGCTTGATGGCCGTCCGATCACCCGCGTAATCGTCACCCATTGCCATCCTGACCATGTTGGCCTCGCGGCCTGGCTGTGCGAGCGCTGGCAGGTCCCATTATGGATGACCGTGGGTGAGTACGGCTTTGCTCGGATGATGTCTGCCGGGCTTCCCGGCGCTGACGGCCCAGCGATGATCCCGCATTTTCGTCGCCATGGCCTGCTCGATACCGAAAAGCTGGCGCAACTGGAGGGCCGCAAGCAGTATTACCCGACCCTGGTGCCCAAGGTACCGGAGCAGTTCATCCGACTAGAGTCACGGACGCCGGTTCGTATTGGCGAGCACACTTGGCGCGTGATTATCGGCACCGGACACTCGCCCGAGCATGCGGCGCTCTATTGTGAGTCGCTGAATATTTTGATCTCTGGCGACATGCTACTCCCGAAGATTTCGACCAATACCTCGGTATTCGCCATCGAGCCTGAATCCGACGCTGTGGGGCAGTTTCTTGGATCACTCCAGCAATTCAGCCCCTTGCCGAAGCAAACACTGGTGTTGCCGTCGCATGGCAAACCCTTTCTCGGCATTCGGCAGCGCGTGCGACAATTGGAGGCACACCATGCCGAGCGACTGGATGAGGTTCGGGAGGCGTGCAGCACCCCTCGCTCGGCTGCCGATATCGTGCCTTTGATGTTCAAGCGCGACCTCGACATGCACCAACTCACCTTCGCCATGGGCGAAGCACTCGCGCATTTGCATCGTTTATGGTTCGCCGGTGAATTGCGGCGCACGCACGATGACGACGGTGTAATTCGCTTCGTCAAAGCGCAATAAAGACCCAATCCACGTCCCTACCGCCACGCCGGGTTCGCTGCGAAGCGCCTTGATCAGCCTACCGGCGTCTTCCGTAGCTGCCGTACCGAATAGCTTTTCTTAGCCTATTTGGCAGCAGTTCGCCCAAGTAACTTGATTTGCGTCGCAACAAATTCTCTCAAATCCTGAGTGTCGCTTACGGGTTTCAGCCTTTTTATTCTCAGAAGTTTTGTTTTTTTACAGATAATCGTCTTCATTAGGACTGACTATTACACGGCCGCATGGAATAGTGTTAACCATGAAAAATAGTCGTGTCACATGAACTCGTCACAAGAACGCTTGGCATTCAGCGAAAGACTGCAACAAGCGCTGCGTAATGCCGAGTACTCGCCGCATAGCCCAACCCAGTTGGCACGGGAATTCAATGGGCGTTTCAATGGTCACCCGGTCACCGTTCACGCTGCACGCAAATGGCTGCAGGGTGAATCTATTCCGACGCAGGAAAAGCTACGCGCGCTAGCGGGCTGGCTGGACGTGCCGGCGGATTGGCTGCGTTTCGGCAATGGCGACACCCGCAAGGGTGGAGGCGCGGATACCACTGTGACGGATCAACGCGCTACCGCATTGCTGAACCAACTCGATGAGCACCATCGGCAAATTGGCCTCGATATGCTGCGGGCCTTGGTGCGTACTTACAAAAAACGATAGGCGCTTACTTCTTCTTAGCGACGAGTGCGTCCATCACTAGCAGAGTCGCGCTATTCAGTACTTCCTCCGGGGCGCCCCGCATACTCTGACCAACAATTGATGGCGAGGTCACATACTGACCGTCGATCGCGACCGTTGGTACTCCATCAATACGGAATGCTTCCTGCAGCTGTCGCACTCGGCTGACCTTACTTTGCACACTGAAGGAATTAAACGTTTCGCCGAATTTTTTCGAGTCAATGCTTTGCTTCTCAATGAAAGCCATGATCTCGGGCTCGGTGTTCAGTTTCATGCGCCGCTGGTGAATCGCATCGAACACCACGGTGTGCAAGTCGAGACGATTCATGGCTTCCAGCGCAAAGTAGAGCTTCTGCTGCGGGACGAATGATTCGCGAAATCCAACCGGAATGCGCTTAAGCACAATGCGGTCGCCCTGTTTTTTCGCCCATTCCGCGAGATGCGGTTCGAAGGCGTGACAGTGGGGGCAGTTGTACCAAAAGAATTCGAGCACCTCGACCTTTTTACCGGTGTCTGTCGGCTGCGGCTGCGACAACCGCTGATACTCGACACCCTCAGCCGGTGCATTCGGGGCGGCATTTGCGCCGACGGAGGCCAAGCCCAGGCTGGCGATCAACAACAAGCTGTGCAACAGGCGCATGAAGCATTCCTTTAGTGTGATTTATTTCGGGACGCGAACGACTGCTGCGTCAACGCCATTATCGGACAAACGTACACGTGCCCGATTCATTCCCTCGACATCATCAAACGGACCGACCCTTACGCGGTACAACGTGCCCAATTCAGACTTGCGCTCAGCGATCGTCGCGGCGACACCCATTAGCGCCAGTCGTGCTTTGGTCGCCTCGGCATCCTGACGCTCGCGAAATGCGCCCGCCTGTAGATAGTAGGTGAAGCCGCCGCCGCTTGCTGAGGACGAGTCCGCCGCCGGTGGGCCGCTCGTCGCTGGCTTTTCGTTTTGCTTTGAAATTGCCGATGGGGTTGCCGGCGGCGTTGGCGCCGAGCTAGGCGGACGCTTAGGCTCAGCCGCAGGTGGCGGCGCTGCGGGTGCTGGTGCGCTGTTGTTTGAGGCGGAATCGCGCGATTCGCGTGCGTTACTTTGCAATGACTTGTTCGGGTCACCCAAATCACCGCCCGATTGCGAAGGCTTACCGATCTTGTCGATAAATGGTAGCGGCGTTTTCATGATGGTCATCGCAATACCCACAGCGATCAACAGACCAATAATCAAGCCAATAATCAAGCCAGCGGTGGTTCCGCCCTGCTGCCGGTAAACGCTGCGCCGCAAGTCCATACCTACATTCTCGTCGGCGTGGAAACACCGATCAGTGCCAAGCCATTGCGTAGCACCTGCCGCGTAGCCAGCAGCAATGCCAGCCGCGCATGCTTGAGTGCTGCATCGTCAACCAGTACCCGCTCAGCGTTGTAATAGCTGTGCAGCTCGCCGGCCAACTCACGCAAATAAAACGCGACCTGATGCGGGCCGAGTTCATCCGCCGCTTTTTTCAGTATCTCAGGGTAATCAGCCAGCTTGGCCAACAGGCTCGCCTCTCGCGGCGAACTCAGGGCAGACAAATCCGTGGTGCGCAACATCGCTTCATCGCCACCCCATTGCGTCAACACAGAGCAGATACGCGCATGTGCATACTGCACGTAATAAACCGGGTTTTCGTCGGATTGCGCGAGCGCGAGATCCACGTCGAATACAAACTCGGTATCCGCTTTGCGCGAGATAAGAAAGAATCGTACTGCGTCACGCCCGCGAGTGAGATCACGCTGGCCTTCGGCATCTAGTGCCTCACCGGCGGACCATTCAATCAGATCGCGCAGTGTCACATAAGAACCTGCGCGCTTAGAAATTTTTACTTCTTCACCGTTTCGCATCACGGTGACCATCTTGTGCAGCACATAGTCAGGGTAGCCCGCTGGAATA
>JACCDP010685945.1_pt1 | contig 13602 bp, 14 predicted proteins | sample 7445841 | NCBI WGS metagenome assembly JACCDP01 (sample SAMN15323441, study PRJNA562643) | freshwater metagenome | isolation source: river surface water | place: USA:Blue River Watershed | collected 2017-08-17
CCAGGAAAAAACATAAAACCTCTAAATGGTATTCCATTAATTCATTATAGTATTCAGTATGCCCGTCACTTTTGCACGGATGCCCATATTTGTGTTTCTACCGACGACCAGCAAATTATAGAAACAGTTCAGCAAACAGGCCTTCAGGTACCTTTTGTTAGACCAGCTAATCTGGCCTCCGATACGGCCGGAACGTATGAGGTATTGCTGCATGCCCTGGCGCATTACGAAAAGCAAGGAATAAAGTATGAAAAAATAGTGCTGCTTCAGCCTACTTCTCCGTTTAGGTTAAAAAGACATCTGGAAGAAGCATTGAGCTTGTATAATGCAGAATTGGAAATGATTGTTTCGGTAAAAGAGTCAAAGGTCAACCCATATTTTAATTTGTTTGAAGAAGATAGCGAAGGTTTTATACATAAATCCAAAGCAGGAAATTTTACCCGCAGGCAGGATTGCCCAAAAATTTATGAATTTAATGGTTCCCTGTATATTATTAACACCCAGGTATTGAAGGAAAAGAAAATTCATGAATTCAGCAAGGTCGTTAAATATGTGATGGAGCCCGAATATTCGGTGGATATTGATACTTTGGAAGATTGGGAAGCTGCTGAAAGAAAACTGAAAGAAGGCTTTAAAGGAAAGGATTAATGGTTGTTGTTTTTAAAGCAATAAATAACTCCAACTATTTACAACTACAGGGGTAATCTTCTTTCAAATCAATAGCCGTTATCACCTTTGTTACATCTTCACAAGCCCCGAAAACAATTCTTACCTGCTGCCCGTCTTTAGTAATGCCTTCCAGGGCATAAGAAGGACAATGGCCGTTTAATGTATCATCCTCCTTGCTTTTAGTAAGATTTACTGTGCCACGGTGCAATATGTATGTAACTTCTTCTTCAGAGATATTCCTGCATTCCATCCTGCAACGACTATGCTTTGTATAAACCAGGTGCTGATTTCTCCAGGTTTCATGGCTTTTTTGTGTGACTAATGCATCATTCTTGCTAAGAAAGTCACAGGAACAGGTAAGCAAAAGTAAAAAGGAAAGCAGTTGGGATTTAAAAAAATTAGGCATACTCAAATTTATTAAAAATTTTAAACTCACTCCATGATTGCGATGAAGTTTGACCCCGTAAACTTCAAAGAAATACGGTAACTGTTATATTTTGAAATTAGAACGTGTCATTTTATTTTTGACAGTTATAAAAAGGAATGCCTTTTTGTATTTATTTTATTTCAAGTATTCATTCTAAAAAATTGACCATGAAAAAATGTTTTTTTGTCATTTTACTGATGCTGAGTTTATGGACACTAAATGCACAAACCGTTTATGTAACAGAAAACGGAAAAAAATATCACGCTAAGAATTGTAATATTGTAAAAACCGGGAAAAAAGGAATGGATATTAGCGAGGCTAAAAAGAAAGCTTATGAACCCTGTAAATCGTGTAAAGCAGAAGAAATAAAAGCTGCTCCTGCTGAAGGAGTAAATGAGAAGAAAAAGGAAAAAGCAAAAAAATAAGCTCACTTTTTCTTTAAGAATATTGCACCAATAATAAATGTAATTAAGGCAATACCTACCGGATAATATAAACCCGCAAAGGTATTGCCTGTTTTTAATACCAATGATTCCGCAATAAGCGGAGTTAGTCCTCCGAAAATTCCATTACCGATATGATAGGGTAAAGACATGGAAGTGTACCTTATCCGTGTAGGAAATAATTCCACTAAGAAGGCTGCAATGGGCCCATAAGTCATAGCAACAAAAACTACCTGAACAAAAAGTAACAAAGCCATCTGGAATAATGCACCTCCGGGAAGGGAAATAACCTGGCTAACTTTACTTTTTTGATAATGATCGGAGTTTTTCTTTTCTGTTTTTTCTATTCTTATGGCTTGGTTCTGATAAGTATACGTTTTACTAATCAGTGAATCTCCTGATTGCTTATTAATACTATGCTCCGTTAGAGGGATAACCTGTTCCTGCTGCTGCCAGGTTTTCCAGTCGGCTAAAGAGGCCATTTTTTTATAGATACTGAAATACGTCAATGCTCCAAGCAGCATGCCTGCGAGCATAATCCATTTTCTCCCCACTATATCCGAAAGCCAACCAAAAAAGATGAATAGGGGACTGGCTACTAATAAAACTATAATCAATATTTTCTGAATTTGAGCAGATTGAATGGCTAAGGTGTTGGTGCAAAAATTAAGTGCGTAAAACTGACCGGTGTACCACACCACACCTTGACCTGCAGTAGCTCCAAACAAAGCTATGAGCACCAGTTTTAAGTTTTCTTTTTGTGTAAAACTTTCCTTCAGCGGGTTTTTAGAAATTTTTCCCTGGGCCTTAAGCTCAGCAAATGCAGGTGATTCATCCATTTTTTTCCGGATGAAGAAAGAAAGCGCCACTAAAAAAATAGAAAAAAGAAATGGAAGCCGCCATCCCCAACTTTGAAATGCAGTTTCTGACATACTCATTTTGCAAACAAGTATAATGGATAATGAAACAATGAGTCCTGCCGTAGCGGTAATTTGAATAAAACTGGTATAAAAACCTTTTTTCCCTTCCGGTGAATGCTCAGCTACATAAGTGGCAGCCCCGCCATATTCCCCTCCAAGCGCCAGCCCTTGTAAAGCCCGGAGTATAAATACAATAATGGGTGCCAACACCCCAATTTGCTGGTACCCGGGTATCAGCCCAATGGCAAAGGTAGAGCCACCCATAATAAGCAAGGTAATAAGAAAAGTATATTTACGCCCGACAAGATCACCTAAACGCCCAAATACAATAGCTCCGAAGGGCCTGATAACAAAGCCTACTCCAAATGCAGCCAGTGTGGCCAGAAAAGCGGCAGTTGGGTTTTCTTTAGGAAAAAATTGCGTAGAAATGACAGTAGCTAAACTTCCAAAAATATAAAAGTCGTACCACTCAATCATGGTTCCGGCAGAAGAAGCTGCAATAATTTTACTTAACTTGTTCACGTTACAGAAGTATTAATAAAGGGACTAAATATAAGTATTTTCAGGTAGATTAAAATTTGAATTTTTCTTTAAAACAACTGGCTTATGGGAAGTGAGCATGTTTTATCTTTAACAGCCTTTTTACCTGATTGTATTTATTGAAGGGCTTTCCTTATCTTAGTACTTGTATATTTCTTTATTATGCAAAAATACCGATTCGGAACCAAAGCCATTCATGCAGGAGCAGAGCCAGATCCAACCACTGGTGCCATTATGACTCCCATATTTCAAACCTCTACCTATGTACAGGAATCTCCCGGAAAACACAAGGGTTATGCCTACGCCAGAGGAAAAAACCCCACGAGAGATGCCCTGCAAAAAAATATTGCCGCCCTGGAAAATGGGAAGCATTGTTTGTGTTTTTCAAGCGGAATGGGTTCCATGGATGCCGTGATTAAGCTGCTGCGTCCGGGAGACGAAGTAATTACCGGAGACGATTTATACGGCGGTTCCTATCGAATGTTTACCAAAGTTTTTGCCAATTATGGTATAAAATTCCATTTTATTAACCTTACTGATGCCAATAACATCCAGAAATACCTCAATGCGCATACAAAATTGGTGTGGCTGGAAACTCCCACCAATCCTACCATGCAGATTTCAGACATAGAGGCTTGCTCAAAAATTACCAAACAGGCAGGAGTTTTGCTGGCTGTAGATAATACCTTTGCTTCTCCTTATTTGCAAAACCCTTTGCAATTGGGTGCAGATATTGTTATGCATTCGGTTACCAAATACCTGGGCGGACATAGCGATGTGGTGATGGGCGCATTGGTGATGAATGATGATAAGCTGTATGAGCAATTGTCGTTTATTCACAATAGTTGCGGAGCTACACCGGGGCCAATGGATAGTTTTTTAGTACTGAGGGGCATTAAAACCCTTCACCTGCGCATGGAAAGGCATTGTTATAACGGAGCCAAAATAGCCGAATATTTAAAGAACCATCCGCGTATAGAAAAAATATACTGGCCTGGATTTACCGATCATCCAAACCATGCAATTGCTAAAAAGCAAATGAAAGATTACGGTGGAATGATTGCCATAGTTTTAAAAGGTGCCGATCTCCATAAAACATTTCAGATTGCTTCATCCTTTAAGGTATTTTCACTGGCCGAATCATTAGGTGGTGTTGAGTCACTGATTAATCACCCCGCTACTATGACGCATGCAGCAATACCTAAAGAGGAAAGAGAAAAAGCAGGAGTGGTAGACAATTTGTTGCGTTTAAGTGTTGGAGTAGAGGATATAGAAGATTTATTGGAAGACCTTCAACAGGCATTAGCATAATTTTACCTGATATTTGGAAGCCATTTTCTCTACCTGTTCACGACTCACCCCATGGGTATTGGGATGGCCATGATAGTTTTCAACTGTAATTACAAATAGTTGCGCATGGAATTGTTGGGCTAATTTAAAATATGGCTCCATTTCCCAGCTCATGGTAAAAGTATTATGCACAAATATTTTTTCGACATTTTTTTTGAGGTAATTTTCTGTTTGCCTCAGGCATTGTTCGTAAGCTAAATGGTTTTCCTGATACCTGAAATGGTAGTGCCCGGTTTCTTCATCAGTAAAATAATCATCTACCGAAACAATAGGATATTTCCCGTGTTCTGATAAAGCCCTGGCTAAGGTTGATTTGCCGCTGCCCGGAAGCCCCCGCAATAAAAACAAGGAGGCTTTGACTGTTAAATTATTCATAAACTAAAGATAAGTAATGCCCCAGGTAAAACCAACACCGGCTATGGGAAGCTCCCATAGCCGGTGCGGTATCAGCTTTCTTTGATGAGACTTCCCGAATTTGAGGGATTAGCCCCCCTGATTCACTTTTCAGGAAATGAAGCTGATGCTTACTATTCAGGTTTTAGTGTTGAATAGCAAAGCGGAAAGGAAGGTTAAAACTCACTTTTACTTTCTTTCCATTTTTAATTCCTGGCTCCCATTTGGGTAGTAATTTTACTACCCTCAGAGCTTCTTCATCACAGCCCATTCCAATTCCCCGAACTACTTTGGGGTTCAGAATATTCCCTTCTTCATCTACAATAAAATTTACGTAAACATTCCCTTCTATACTATTTTCCAGAGCTGCAGAAGGATACCTGGTGTTTTTGACAATAAACTCATTCAGGTTTTTTAAACGGGGCATCACATCCGGGGCTAAGGTAATTGTTTCTGGTTCGGGTGCTGGAGCGGGTGATCCAACCATACTGGAATCGCTACCGCTTCCGCTTAAACTGGTAGCTGAATTTCCTGAAACTCCATTCGTGCTCCCATTCAAATCATTATCACTTGTAGATGGAGGTTGAGGATTTTCTTCAGTTATGAGATCATTATCCGTAATTTGAAAGGAAAGGGCATTGGCTGCAGACTTGCCAGCCAGGCTTTGTTTTTGTTTGGGTTGTATTTCATAATCTTCCAGTGGTTTAAAAGTTACTTGCTGATCAATCCAATTATCTAATGGAGGCGAAAGTGGAATTATATCTTTACCGTCAGAAACATGGCTATAATAATAGCCCAAAGAACATAAAGAAACAAAAAAACCCGTTACGAGTAAGAGTGATTTGCCAAGGGTTAAATTGTAGGAGGTTCGAATGGCATAGGCGCCGTAAGCCTTGTTACGGTTTTCGAAAATAATTTCGTTCATTTTTTCAGATAGCATGTTCGTGTGTTTAATAAGTTGAATGATTAAAAAAACTCTTCCCGGGAAAAAACGCGTTAAATCAAATATAGTTCAGTGCATACAGGCTTCCTATAAGCAGTATAGAATTGGCAGGAAATTTCGGGTAAGTGGTTTACAAAAAAAGGCAGCTGGAAAAAGAAAAGGAGGAATGAGTATTAAAGATTCATTTTTTCAACAAGCGTATGTACATCTAGAATTCCTTCATGGTTCCATTTCAGGTCTCCGTTTTCAAAAAACTCAAGAAAAGGTACAGCATTCACATTTCTTTGCCTCATCAGTGCTTTGTTGGCATCGGCATCAATTTTAATTAGAGTGAATTTGTTTTTATTTGATAGTGCCATGGAATCCAGAATAGGAATTAACTTTTTGCAGGGTTCACACCATTTGGTATTGTAATCAACCAGCACTAATTTATCGGAATGAATAATTTGTGCAAAGTCGAAACTACTGATACGGGGCTTTTTTTCGAGTGAAGTGGAAGTAGTTGTTTTTTTTCCATTGAAATTCCAGGCAGTGAGGCCTCCATCCAGGTTGTAGATGGTTTTAAACCCTAATTTTTCCAGGTCTTCTGCAGCAGAAGCACTTCTGCCTCCGGATAAACAGTACAAAAGCACTTCTGTGTTTTTTTCCATTTGAGAAATTCTTTGCTCAAAATCGGGCGCATTATAATTAATGTTTTGCGCCAGCTCAATGTGACCTTCAGCAAATTCTTCCGGGGTCCTCACATCAATGAGTTCAAAGGAAGTATCAGAAAGTTTTTTCTCAAATTCATCCACAGGAATGCTAATATTTACATTAGTACCAGTATTCCCATTTCCCTGATGGAAGCAGGAAGAAACAAAAAGGGTAATACTTACCAGAAAAGAGATATGGAAAAAAAACTTAGTGGTTGTTTTCATAGTTTTGTTTCGTTAATAATTGTTGTATTTACCCAAACGAATGATTAAGTAAAATTTTTCACTTAATGAATAGATCTTCCAACAAAATTAAAACAAACAGGTAATGTAAATATTCGTTTAACCCAGATGAAGGTAGTGATTTTCATTTACTTCTAAAACAAATTAGATCAGAAAAGTGTAGGATAAGTGGGATATGGATAGATAGTTAAGTTCCACTAATATTGAATGTTTTGATGAATTATTTAGCCATGCGAAGCTATTATTGCAGGCTAAAATATAACTGCCCCCGATAAGCTACCGGGGGCTAAAAGAGGCAAAGCAAAGGGCTGAATTTTTTAGATGAGCCTTTATCACCTGGATTAGTCAGTTGTTAGTTATGACTATTTGTTTGTGAGACTTTCCTCGTAAGCGGAATGAGTCCCCGCCTGCCTTTGTACTGATCCAGCGGGAGGTGGGCAGGGAACAATCCCGACCACCGAAGGTGTGTCGGAAGGTTTAATACCCTGTGCCTCTTGGGACGGAATTAGGGTACAGGGCTTGCCCTGGGTTACATACCTGTGATTACCTGCTGTAGCTGACCGGCAGAAACAACACCCGACTGACGCCACTTAATTTCTCCGGACTTAAATAGTAATAAGGTTGGTACACTTTGTATATTATATTTCTGAGCGGCACCTGGATTTTTGTCAATGTCTATCTTGAGAATAGTGACATCAGCCTGCATCTTATTTTTCAACTCTTTTAAAATGGGAGCCATTGTTTTACAGGGGCCACACCATTCGGCATAAAAATCCACCAATACAGGCTTAGAGGATTGAATAAGCTCATTAAAATTACTCATGTTAGTTAGTTTTTTCTTCCGTTAATTTACCAATAGCACAACTGATATAGGACTTGGCATTGGCGGTTATTTTTTTAAAACCCTGGGTAGTCCCTTTTTCCGGATAACCCAGGGCAGAAAGTTGTTCTTTTATTTCGTTTAGCGGAATTTCCTTTTGGTGGAATAAGGTAATTTTTTCCTCTTCCACCTTCACTTCCGTTTTTTCTATTTCTGCGAAGCGGCTCAAAGATTTCTTTATAGTAGTGGCACAGCCCCCACATTTCAGGTTATCAATAAAAATTACTGTTTCCATAGTACTTAATTTAAATGGATTTACCGGGAATAGCAGGTATATTTTCCCGCCCCTGGGTTTATACCTGTGATTTTTCCTTGCCCGAAACAAAAAAATTCAACCAAATGCTCCTCGACCACCGGTAGGCCAAAGGAAATAACAATAAAATGCTCAGCACAATGATGGTCAACAGGTAAGATGTTCTTAAATTGAGCCAAAGACTATCCAGTACATACCAAAAAATAAAAACACCGGATAGGAGAGCATACGAAACATACATAGCACCATAAAAGAAACCCGGTTCCCGTTCATATTTTAATCCACAGGCACTGCAGGTTTCATTCATTTTTATTCCATTTTTCAATACATAGGGGTTATCGTTTTCAAACATTTTGCCTCCTAAGCACCTGGGGCATTTGTTAGTAAAGGTTGTATAAGCTATTTTTCTAAATGCAGACATAATACTTATTCTGGATTTGTTTTCTAATAATGAATTGGTATTACAAAGGTAACAAATTCACTACAGGTTCATGTAAGCAAAACCAAACCCGACGGGAATAAAGGTAGTAGAATACACAATGGAAGTTAATGATGAACTCACATCAAAAATAGTGATAGAAATCAGCACTAAGGGAAAAAGTCAGTAGAAACTTAGAAAATGATTAATTTTTTCACAGAAGCTGAATGATTAAAACGTAAAAAGTAACATCCTGCTCCGTAAGGCGCCAGGTTAACCTTAGTTTCTTCAGAAGGGTTTAAATGAACTGTATATATACTCTGACCCAGGCTATTGATGATTTCAATGAATTGAACAGTAGTGGTGTTGGAGTTTTTTATGGTAAGCGATCCATCCGATGGATTTGGAAAGGCAAGTACTGTTTCGTTAAGCTCCAGCTCGGTTACAGCTACTGTTTGCGGATCAAACTCAAAAGGTCCAATGTCTGAACTTGTTCCTTTAGGTCGTGGAGAATTATCAAAATCAGTCAACACATTATTTAGGCTTGTTCCTTTATCAATACATAAACTTCCTGATTTAAGGTGGAAGTTACCGGCACTTTCATTTACATAGTTAGGGTTTGCAGAAATATTTCCCTGTCCTGCTGGTGTTGCAAATCCATTACCATAGAAATTGGAATAATTATTTTTGCAATCGACAGTAAAAGCTCCAGCTTTCAGATTTTTTACGTTTTGAGCAATACAGTTTACCATAGTGTTGTTTTGGTTGAGCCTCCTTGCATTAAATAAATTAGTGGCATTATAAAATATACAATTGGCAATAGTGTTGCTGTCGCATACGGAGGGGGTATCGTATTCATTAAAATCAATTGCATAATAAGAATTTTTAATAATACTGTTTTTTATCAGGTTGTTTCGCCCACAATATTGTGCTCCTCCATCTTCAGAAGTATCACTAAAACGAATAGCTGAAAAGCAACTATCAATTATAAAATCCTCAAAGGTATTTTTACTGGCTCCATCTCTGATAGCAATACCTCCATATTTAAGGGCTTTACATTTTTTAAACGAATTATTTTTAACCCCCCTGTGCCGGACATAAAAATTTTCTGTGCAATTTACAGCTGTACAATTTTCAAAGGTATTGTTGGCACAATTACCTTTTAATCCAATCCCATGCCCCTGATGGTAAAGATCTCCAACACGCTCTACATAACAATTAAGTATTTTGTTGTAATTGCCTGTAACAAAAATATAATAATCTGTAGGCGCTTCATTGGTAATGTTTTCATTGCAATATACCTTTGAGTTTTTAATGGTATTGTAATTCCCATAAACACTTATTCCTTCGGCACAGGAATTTACAGCAATGCAATTTTCAATGGTCATATAATTGGCCCCTATCCCAAACCAGATTCCATATCCAACGTAATAGGTATTTATATCTCCGGTGGTCATGGTAATCACATTCTCAACCTTCACAAATCCTGATGATGGAGCAGCCAGGCCTATTTTGTAATTGGTAATTTGAAAGTTTTTAATGACAATATTGCCTATATTATAAATGTAAAAACCTATACCGGTGGCGCGGTTACCTCCATTAAAGAGGGGCATAACATTCGGGTTAAGTGCATCGCCAAGTTTGTAATTCAGGTTAGGAGAATCTCCGGGAGTATTTTGATAACCCATGTAAACAATGGGCTTATTGGTTTGTCCGTCGGTTTCAAATATTACATTTTCGCTTCCGTAGTTACCTGCTTTAACAAAAACGGTATCTCCACCAACTGCAGGGCTGCGGGCAGAGGCGGCATAGGTTAAACTTTCCCAGGCTAGTGATGGACTAAGACCAGAATTATTGTCAGATCCATTAACATTCACATAATAATTCTTTCCGGATGAGGCCGATTGCAGTAGAATAAGGCTCAGTAGTAACAAGGTAATTTTTTTCATACGCTTCAGAATTAAAGGTTAAACTTAATGGTTAAAAAATTCTGGTAGACAGGGCTGCGTTTTCCTTTGCGATTCCCTGATCACTGTTGTATTATAAAAAATTGTATTTGTGTACTCTTCCCTCACTAATCTGTTGTTAGAGATATGTTTTGCTTTGTTTGGACAATATAAAACTTCTTTAGTAAAAAAGGGAGCGAATTCGTTGAAGTGTAAAAAAAAAAAGTTAAAATGAGTTAAAAGGAATTTTGGCCTTGAGGCTCAAGGCATGCAGATGGTTGTTGATGGAGACTTTGTTGTTAGCTTAACATGCTGATATACCGACAGGTACTAATTAATCACAAAGATTTCTCTCCATAAAAAGTGAAATCTGCCAATGATCTTATCTATGTATGAAATTCTTAATTCTTTTTTAGGAAAGAGCTGCGTTTGTTTAAGCGCCTGAGCTGCAGCCCATCTTACCTTCCGGTTTTTATCATGAACAAGTTCACGTATTTTAGTAAGGGTTTCATAATGTTCTAGCTGATTATCAGGATTGATCCAGAGATGAAGCAAATGGATAGCCCTTAACCGTATGCCTGGAATATTACTGGTTATTTCACCTGCCAGGAAATGAATGATTTTATTTTCATAGGTTTTGTTTCTGATTTTGTTCATAGCAAGTACTTCCAGGCAGTAGCTGGATTTGAAAGGACGCCTTTTACTTTTAGCAAGGTCAAAAACCCTTTGATGCTCTTCAACAAAGAAATTAACCCAATTGTTTTCATCCAGCATTAACGCTTCGTAGATAATGGAAAGACTGCAGAATTCGGTAGGTTCAATACTTTTACAATATTGTATAAACTTGTAGGGATTGCTGTTAGCGAAATACAAGACCTCCTTCAGGTAGTTATTTTTTTCATCATCACGGAGCAAGTAAAAATTATCGAGCTGTTGCTCTTTCCTGTATTTCTCCAACGCTGCTGTCATACCCACCATTTTAAATAAGTTTTCACAAGATAGGGCAGAAATGAAGCAGTGGGGAAAAAATTCGTCAAAGTAGAATTGTTAACAGCTAAAGCAGTGTATTTGAACTATAAGATGAATTGTGATTTTACCATTCATCTTTTTTCTCTTCACCGGGGAGGCTCATTCTGGCTTTGAGGTCCTGAGCCAGTATACCAGCATCGCGCAGGGCATCACCTTTTATTTGTTTCCAGGCCAGATCATTCAAGGGAATTGTTCCGCATTCCGGGATAGGATTGTAAACGTCTCCACCATTAACATTGGGGTTTCGGGAGCTGTGGCGGATATTTTTAATGGTGTAACGGTATTTTCCTTCTTTACATTCAATGATAATATCCATACTTATTTCACCTTCAACATCGCAAATAGGGTTTAATTCTTTGGGCTTATAAATAAAAACGGCTACGCAGGATATAGTGCTTCCAGAGTTGGTAACATTGGTTTTAGCGAATTTTTTGCTTTTTGTTTTTGTCCAGCTATCCGCACGCTTCATTAATTCTGATACCGGAGCAGGCATGGTACCCGTTTCTTCCTGTGGAGGCTCTTCAATAACTGGCTCTTCCTGTTTTTTCTTCCCTTTTTTACCTTTTGTTTCCGGCTCCGGCGCAGGAGGAGGGGCAGTGACCTTAGGTTTTTCAACCTGCACTTCTATCACTTCACGAATTAAGCGGAAAGGATCTTCCTCTGCTTTTTCCTGAGCCTTCATGAAAACAGGTAAAACGAGCAATATTAAAGACAGCAAACGACTTATCATACTTTGGTAGCTTTCAATTTGATTTTACCTGTTCTACTAAATTTAAGAAATTTAATTATTTCTAATAAATTTTTGGAAATTTTTCAGGCATTACTTCATGCATCAAATTATATACCATATCAAATACATCTTCTGCACTGGGCTTACTAAAATAATCTCCATCGCTGCCATAGGCAGGACGGTGCTCCTTGGCGCTTAACGTGAGCGGAGGAGAATCTAAGTAAGCATAGCCCCCTTGTTCTACTAATACTTTCTGCATCATGTAAGCAGTAGCGCCACCCGGTACATCTTCATCCAAAAAGAGAATACGGTTGGTTTTTTTGAGTGATTGTATAATAGTATGGTGAATATCAAAAGGCAATAAGGTTTGAACATCAATCAATTCAACAGAAATTCCGGTTTCAGTTAAGCCTTTAATAGCATCTTGAGCAATACGGATACAGGAGCCATAGCTTACCAGGGTAATATCAGTACCTTCCTGTAATATTTCCGGTATTCCTAAGGGAACACAGTATTTTCCGAAATTAACAGGAACCTTTTCTTTCAGTCTGTAACCGTTCAGGGGTTCTATCACTAATGCAGGTTCATCTGCCTGCAACAGGGTGTTATAAAAGCCGGAAGCCTGGGTCATGTTGCGGGGCACACAAACATATATTCCACGACAGGCATTGATAATCATGCCCATTGGAGAACCGCTATGCCAGATACCTTCTAAGCGATGTCCGCGGGTGCGTATAATCACCGGTGCTTTTTGAGCTCCCTTGGTACGGTATTGTACCGTTGCTAAATCGTCACTCATGATTTGCAAGGCGTACAAGAGGTAATCTAAGTACTGAATTTCGGCAATGGGCCTTAAACCACGCATAGAAAGACCTATGGCCTGTCCCATAATGGTGGCCTCCCGTATACCGGTGTCAAATACGCGGTGTTCGCCGTATTTGGCTTGTAAACCTTCCAGTCCCTGGTTAACGCCTCCAATTTTCCCTGAATCTTCACCAAAAATTAATACTTCAGGGTAGTGGTGTAATATTGCGTCGAAGTTATCACGAATAATTTCACGGGCGTCACAAGCCCTGTCTTCATTGTATTCAGGAGCAACGGCCTTTACTTGTAATGCAGAGAGAGAAGACTGGGAATGCAGGTGTGAGTTATAGCGGTCGGCATTTTGTTCATATGACTGATCGAGCCAGTTGATCAGGGTTTGTTTAGCAGGATTGTTTTCTGCGCGTACAGCCCTTAGTATTTTTCTCACACAGCTCACCATTTCCTTACGGCCTGGTTCACCGAGGGAAAGTAGTTCATTTTTAAGCCTCGAAATTTTTTCTTTTTCCTCACTCTGTTGCAGCAGATTATCAATAAGCACCACCACTTCCTTAATTTCAGCTTTAATTGGAGTAATATAAGCTTGCCAGGCAGCATTTTTGGCATCACGTACTGTTTTTTTTGCTTCTTCTTCAATGTTATTCAGCTCTGTTTCTGTAGCTAATGCATTTTCCAGTAACCATTCCCGCATTTTTTTAATACAGTCAGAGTCAGACTCCCATTGTAAGCGTTCTTTTGATTTATATCTTTCATGAGACCCTGAGGTAGAGTGTCCCTGAGGTTGTGTTACTTCTTCCACATGAACCAATACAGGCACATGCTCTTCACGGCAAACTTTCGCTGCTTTTTCATAGGTTTCACAAAGGTGAACATAGTTCCAGCCTTTGGTTTTAAATATTTCGTA
>JACCDP010321542.1_pt1 | contig 13601 bp, 10 predicted proteins | sample 7445841 | NCBI WGS metagenome assembly JACCDP01 (sample SAMN15323441, study PRJNA562643) | freshwater metagenome | isolation source: river surface water | place: USA:Blue River Watershed | collected 2017-08-17
ATTTTTCTCAATATATTTTTGAGAAATTATTTTATCAAGAAATCTTGAGTTATCATCATGTTATATGATATATTATTATGTTATATATGCTTAATTTATACTATATTAGGGTATATATCATTAAAATCAATAAATTCGGGGTCGTATGAATTTTGATCAGGAATTTCGCTTTTTAAGATCTTGACTTTCGCTTTTTCATAACATTTTGATTTATAACATCATTTTCGGGGGCCTTCGGCCCTTATTATGATTTAATTATGAATTAAACATAACGAACACGTGTTCTTAACGTTTCCTTCCCTTTTTTTATATGTTATATGTATTATTTGCGCCGAAGGCGCCCAAAAGGAATATTGATGTGTTAAATTAATTAAATTATTTACAAATTATTAGATATTAATTACAAATTCATTCAAAAAACATTCAAATACATTAGATAACATTCAAATTCATTAAATTACATTCAAATTATCAAAAAACAAACAATATAAACAATATAAACAAATAATATTAACTATTTACATATTAAGTAAATTATCAGCACCCGTAAAATTATTAAGTTGATCTAAAATGATTGAACAAGTGTTTTCTACGTTAACATACTTCTTATTATACTTATTTTTACCATAGTATTGTTTTTCATAGCGTGTATTTAAATTATTAACTACTACTAATGGAACATCGTAATATTTACTATATAATTTATTACGAACTGATGTTATTAATGTTGATTGATTTTGATAATTACGATGACTTCTACCATCAAATTCTATTACTAATTTTAAAAAACCACTACGTTTATCTACTATTGCTATGTCACATACACGTGATGCTGATAATTGAAATTCGTTTACTATTTCGTACTCATTATTATCTATCATTTTATTTAGAGTATTACTTAGTAATGCATGAGGGTTTTGATCATCATTATTATCAAATAATACGTTCCTTCTTAATTTCATATTTGAAGATACTACTTCATTATCATCATATTCATTGTAATCATATAATACACCAAATACTTCTAATGTTGGTTCTTTCAAGATACTACGAAATATATTTAATGATTGATATAATATTGTATATGTTACATGATCCGTTTTATTTATTACGTTCTTAAAATAACGTTCATACTTATAAAATACGGATTCGACGTCTGTTAATCTTGATTCATGTAATAATATCATGTAGTATGATAAGAATCTTATAAATGGTAATTTGGATTTTATTGGATCTAATGATTCAAATCCATTGATTATATTATTATTTAATAATGTATCGATTATCATTACTACATCTTCGTCGAATACATTCAGCTCCATTAATAACTTGAATAATACGACGCCATCTTCGGGTCCTATCATACTTACATCTTCTTTACATAATCCTATTAATCTTGATTTTAATATTACAATCATCTCTTCATTTTCTATTATTGGTAATGATGATATATCTATTAATGATTGTAAATAATTTGTTATACTCATGATACATCTGCTATTACTTATTACACCGCTGTTATACTTTTGTAACACGTATCTTTCACATATTCTTACTACGTCGGGTGATGATGATGATGATGAACATAATAATAACTTTGTTACAATTAACATACATCTTGATGTATTCACGTCTTCATTACTGTTACTTTCTAAATAATTCAAGACTTTTAATAATGTTGCATTACTTATATGTTTTTCTGGGACACCGATGAAATAACGATTATCAAGGTATAATTTTAATATACTATGACATATTGAACTTGTTAATGATTCATTACTTATCTCTTCGCAACTCAGCTTTACTAATTCACGTCCTAATGAACGAATTGGACCACGTAATACTTCGACGCTACGTGATAAATCATATAACTCATGATTATCTGAATATGATCTTATTATACTTGAAAATACCATATCATGATTCTTACGATTCATATTTTTTGTATTAACGTATTCATTCTTGTAATAATACATTAACATATTCAATGAAAATAAAATTAACACGTCGATACTGGCATTTTCTAGTGAATTTGATGATTTTATACCATATAAACATGTTTCTAATAGATTCTTGAAATATATATTACGATCTTCCATTCGGTAGCGTGATATTTCATCAATTACACTACTATATGACATATACTTATTATATGCCAATGGAAACACGTCTTGCTCTGTAAATCCATCGATTTCAAATCTTACACCTGTTAAACGACAGCGTCTCTCAAATTGAGACTCACTAAATCCGACGTTCATCTTAACTTATTATGTTCTTTTATGTTTTTTATGACTTTTTTCACTTTTTTACATTCGTAGACTTTTCTCGGGGTAACACTTTCGCTTTTAGGGAACACGTTAGAAGGTTGGACGAACACACTTTCGACACATCATTTCGACACACACGTTCGACACATCATTTCGACACATCATTTCGACACATACGTTCGACACATCATTTCGACACATCATTAGACACTACGAACCCTGATGGATATACTACGAACCGTTTGTTTCGCTTTTTGTTTACTTTTTCTCATTTTTTTGTTGTTGAACATTAACACTACACTTATTATACATTACATATATACAATACTATATGAATAAACTATGAACAAACAAGAATAAACTTATGAATAAACTTATGAATAAACTTATGAATAAATTAAGACACATATCTGTTAACAAATGACTTGTATCTGTATTTTGGATACTGACCAAGTATTAAGTTAGTATATATATCTAAATCATCATTACATAACTTAAATAAAAATTTACGACTGTTATAAAATAAATCATACTTTGCAGATGATACGTCTGAGTCGTATGAATTTATTGCATTAATTGGCACATCACTAAAAAATAACCAACTAAGATTGATTTTAGATAATGATGTGTTTCTAGTAACTATATCACGATAAGATTCACACTTTAAGTGATTTGCATCGATCTCACAATGTGACTTACGTGAGTTTAAATATATATATTGATTCATATCTATTAACTTATAAAATGATAATGACAATTTTTTTAATTCATATGAACCTAATAATGAAACTAACCTGAAATTGTTTTTTAATACTTCTTCTTCATCATATACTGTATTTTCAAGTTCTTGGAGTATTACATTCATAGGTCTTAAGAACTCATAAACTGTTATAAATCTTGCATTTAATTTATTATGCATTGTATTAAGTAATTCTGCAAACTTACATGTTGGTTCATATTTCAAACAATTAGGTGATATATTAGTTTTATACTTCATACGAAACTCTGGAATTTGATGTTCACCAAGCTTACGTCCATGATGTTCGTATGATTCATCTATTTTCACATTGATACTGTTTAATGACCAATACGTCCAATCTTCACCAATTTGTTGTTTATAAAAACAATTTCCACACTTACATAAACTTGTTAATATACGAAGTTTTATCTCTAATTCCATTAACTCTTCATTTACGTGTGAACCGTATTGTTTTGAATCTGAATCAAAGATTGGAAAGAAGTTTCCAGATAATTTATTAAGTAATTTATGACGTAATTCTTTTTCTGTACCAAATTGTGGTAAAGATTCATTAATACTCATATATACCATTGGAATACTTAATAAATTCACTGAATTCGATTCAGAGACTCGTATGGATTCAGATGATTCAGATAATTCATTTGAATTGTTTGATTCAGATGATTCATTTGAATTGTTTGAGTTCTTCATCTCCAATTCTTGGAAAAAACAGTATAAGTCTTTTTTAAGACAATATGCTATATTTCCACGACATCTCATTGATTCTTCATCATTCATTACACTTACACTTACCTTTTCTGCGTCTAATTGATTCATTTTTTAATTAATTTATTAATTTATTAACTTATTAATTTATTAATTTTTTTTAGAAATTTTCTCACGGACCTTAATATTGGCATACGTTTCAATATACACCTTCGCGACATTTATGGGAAAATTCGAATTTCTTGGCACACAACGGACACGTGCATGCTATTACATGCATTTACATGCTTTTGCATGCTATTAAATTCTGAATGCATGTGTTTGAGTTCTTAATGCATGCTTTTGTATTCTTAATGCATACTATTACATACTTTTGAGTTCTGAATGCATTGTTTGTATTCTTAATGCATACTATTACATGCTTTTGAGTTCTGAATGCATTGTTTGTATTCTTAATGCATACTATTACATGCTATGATTCATTCTTTTCTTGGTTAAAAAACAGAAAAATACATATATATTACATTAACATTACATTACACATTACATTGCATTCAAAAAATTAATTACATTCAAAAAATTACACATTACGTGTGCTTAAAACTACACGAACAGGTGATACTTCTGATCTACCAAGACGTAATGCACGTCCTGCTAATTGAATATATGAAGGATCATTAACATTACCTGTATCATCAATTTGAATAATCAAATCTGTTAACTTGGCATCAATGCCAGTTACTTCAACACTCTTATTAATAAGCATATCGAGTATTAATACTTGTGGTGTATCATCTTCTGAACAGAACTTCTTATATATCTTATCTGTTCTACCAACAGTCTTACGTTTTTTACGTTGTTGTTCACCATCTTGAATTTCTACAGCGTATGGTCTTATTACTTCAAATGTATGAAGTTCATTAATACCATACTTGAATATATTCCATGTATCAACTTCATTACCAGCAATAATAACATGTGTTAAACCATATTTACATGCTTGTTTTAATATTTCATCACATGCTATAGATTGTTGAACACGTGTGAAATCGTACTGTTTAATCCATTCTTCAAAACCAGGGATATTTTTAATATTACCACGTGCAATTACCTCAGCTACATCATCTTGTTGTACAGCAACAGCGGGAACAGTAACAGGTACATATTGTTGTACATTTGTAAGTGCAGCATAATTATCAACTAATGCAGTTGGCATGTTAGGATTACGACAACCAGGACAACATCCACGACGTAAACGTACTTGACTAAGACATCCTTTGCATAATGAAAATGCACAGCATGATGTTAAATATAAACTATCATTATCAGCATACTCTTCTAAACATATATTACACTCCTTTGATAACTCTTCTGTTATTTTCTTCAAAATAAATTGAAGACGTGTAAGTTTTGCTTCGTAATCACGTATGATACCATAATCATCAATTGTTTTATTTTGTTTCGCACGTAACGCAGTTAGTTCACGTGTTATTTTCACAATACGTTCACGTATCTGATGTGTAATTTCACCAACACTCTTACCACCCAAATTAATATCTAATCTCTCTTCTTCCATACGTAATGCATCTTCTGCATTTTGCATATCATTATTTACCAAACCGAGTAAACGTGTTAATGATCTAGAGCATGTAACACTGTACGAATGCATAACAGGAATTCTTGAACTAATTTCATTTACTAATGACTCATATAACTGCTTTGGAATAACATGCATACCACATATATCTGCCATTACATTTACCTTGTATCTACGTTGCTTGTACTTATTCTCTTCAATATTCATCATGAAATCACGTGAAAATAAATTTGCAATATCTTCAATACGTAGTACATTATGACGGAATATCTTGTTAAGTAAATGTGTACATCTTGATGAACTAATATTTGCACCTAAACCATGTGGTGTTGCAGTTACCATGAGAGTATACATGCCTAATGGAAGAAAATCATGTGAATCTTGCATATTCAAATTCATTGATTCTACTTCATCTATAATAACAGCACCATATGTATACTCATACTTTGTAAAACCATTAGTATCATCATTATTATTACTATTATTACTATTATTACCATTGATATTACTTGTGATGAACTTAGGTAACGAATTCTTATGTGTAATATACACATACGTCTTATTAGGATTGATATTACGATGATCAAATGACTTCATTATTAATCCATCACCATCTGGATATACTTCAACTTTCTTAGGATCACTGTTATTTTTAAATGTATCACGCCATACTCCTACTAAATGTGCAGGAGCATATACTAATATAACATTAGGTAGAAAAACGCACATCTCTTTATCAAATATATTCGTAACAGATCCACGAAAATTAACAGAACAACGTGATTCTACAAACTCTTGATAATCACTTACGAGTTTACGTTGTGTCTCTTTGTTTTGTATACATTCAAGTATACCTTTAACGGTTAAACTTGTTTTACCACATCCAGTTGGTAAATTAAGAATCTTAACAACTGGATAATTACCATTATAAACAGCTTCACCATGTATAGATTCACTATTTGCAACACCATTTACTGCATTTAAACCAGGACGTATATTCATACGTTCATCAATACTTAAATTATCAACATGACTTAACATTTTTTTAGTTTCTTCATCCCATCTAAATGGACCAACACTATTTGGTACATTACTTGATCTATTAAAATACACATAATTAACATCTACACGTTTATTACAATGTGGATTTACAATTCTCTTACAAATTTCGACTTGTGCATCAAGGAGTTCATGACGTTTACCATTACGATCAAACATGTGATTACCACTATGTAAATTGAAATCTAAATCACCAGATGTCACTCTTTCGGTCAAACGACTGTTTCTATAATCAAAACAGTGTGAGATCTTTTGACCTACACGTAAATTACTCATCTTATTCGCAGCAGAAATCATCTTCAAATTCTAAATTAACAAAAAATTATAAATTTTATAAATTTTATAAATTCATAAGTTTATACTTATTAATTATGTGTTATTATGTGTTATTATGTGTTATTATGTGTTAATTAACTATTAAAACTTACAATAATATATTAAATGAATGAATTTTATGAATTCGAAATTTTCTATAAATTTTTTCCTCAAGTTTCCAAAAACACCAAGACTGTCCGTACGATTTTTTCGAGAATTTTATGAAATTCCAAATTCGAAGTAATTTACATTCATTAATTATTTATTTATCAGTAAAATGTCAGAAGTAGTTCAACAACGTATGGAGAATGTTATTTCTGCAGTTAAAACTGCATTGTTCTATAATTTTCAACGTGCAGTTGGTGATCATTATTGGATGAATCCTCTTACATCTGCTCAGGGGTGTATGTTTAATACATTATCTTACAATTTGATTAATGTATTAGATGGTGAACGTAGATTACCATATAGAAATGATTCATACAGAAATAAGACTGCTCTTATTGGTATAATTCAATTGTTATATGGTAATAAGTTTATGTCGATTCAAAATGGTCAAAATGCATATACGTTACGTTGTTGGAATAACAAATTCACATTGCACAAGTTGTTAGCATCAATCAGTATTCAAGATTTAGAAGAATCTGATGATATTAATCATAATAATCTTTTTACAGAACGTGTTGGTTTATTTTTAGAAACACTTGATGAATCTGTCATGTATCCTATTGGTACAATTGATGAAAAGTATTTAGCAGCACGTGTTGCATATGAATTGCATAAGTTAATACCTGGTAAACAATTATCAATTCCAGATTTTATATCATTTGCTAGTAATATTACTATAAGTAATCTTGGTAGATATAATGATCTTGATTATGATGATTATGATGATGAATACGACGACAACGTCGACGATCAACCACGTGTTAATGGTATTGATTTTCAAACTACACCAGATGTTATTATTAATGGTTCTGCAGAAGATGCATATGAGTACATATTAGAATATATGTTATTTATAACATACAGTTTATCACAATCATTTTTTTATAATACGTATTTCCCATGTTTGAATTTGAGAAATGTATTAAATCATCTTATGGAGATTGAAAATGCTGATGTTATATCATACAATGATGCGGCTCGTACTGTATTATTACCTGGTTCATTTACATTCCATCATGTACCATCAGATTTACAACCATATGTACCCATTGGTAATGCAATAAGTATACTTGGTGCTAGTAAATTTTTAATAAGTGACGGCGGCAACGCCCAATTACCTCAACATCAACAAGATCAACAAGCTGTTCAACAACAACAACAACAACAAGCTGTATTACAACAACAAGCTATTCATCAACAACAAGTTCTTCAAGCATTCCTTAATCAAGATAATAATAACAATAATAATCATCAACATCAACATGTAAGTGATGATGAATTAATAGCATCAGTTATATTAACAAGTTTTGATGAATATCAACAAGCACATTCTACTACAAATGCAAATGTAGATACGAGTCAGATATCAAAGATTAAATATGGTGAATTTGTTTTAAATGGTAAACGTAAAAGAACATCTGATTGTTTGATATGTACAGATGAATTAATAGATGATACATATGTTACACCATTAAAATGTTGTAATAATTTAATATGTACTAAATGTGCCATTGCTACATTTAAAAGTGTTGGACGTTGTCCTTATTGTCGTGTTAATATGTCTATTTAATTGTTTATTTATTTGTATTTTGTATAGTTTTTTGTTTATAATATATTAATATACGACTTTTACGTTTTTTTACATGCTTTTACGGTCATGATGCATGCTTATATAATTCTGAATACATGCTATTACGGTCACGATGCATGCTTATTAATTCTATTACATACTATTACGGTCACGATGCATGCTTATATAATTCTGAATACATGCTTATTAATGCTTATGCATGCTTAAATAATTATAATGCATTCTTATGCATACTATTACGGTCATAATGCATATTATTACGGTGTTGGTGCATACTTATGCATGCTATTACATATGCCTTTACAATTAAAATAAAATTTCTAATAGTATTAATAAATATCAGAAATGTCAAAAAGAAAATACGAATCAAGTACAAATACAAACAAATCGAATTATGTCGATATGACTGAAGAATCGAAAGATTCCGACGACGAAGTCGAAATTGTTGGTACAAATAGAACAAATAACTTTTTAGAAAATACCAATCTTCCATTTGATATATTCATAAAAAACAACGAATCACAACAAGTTAATTTTTTTAATGCATTAAATAATAATACATCAAGTGACTTTGAAAAATTCAAAATGATTATTAAAAGAATTGACGAACTCCATTATATTATCAATCAAGGTGTTCCTAATTTTTTTGACAATGCATTAAATACATGGAATCATAAAATATCATTAATTAATAATACTGATGACCTACATAAAAATCAAAGAATAGAGTTCTTACAACTTGAAATGGAAATGCAAAATAAAATACGTCAACAAACATTAGATCAATTATCTGCTACATTAGCTCAATTAGAAGCATTAAAAACTGATTTATACAGAAAACGTGAAGTTATTTCAGCATTACGTCTTCCTGAAAATAAAAATTTATTAAGATTCGGACGTAAACGACGTCTTTTATCAGGTAAACAAATTAATGCTTTTTTAAATAAATATGCAAATCGCTCTGGAAAAACACGTCAAAAAGGAATTAATAAATTAGCTAAATTTTTTACTGCATAAGAAATAAAAACAAAATGAATTATAATAAAATTGCATCTTCACTACGTCCTGATTTAAAATTTCAAACTTTGAAAAATTCGTACATGTCACGATTCGGACAAACACATACTTACACAAATGAATTATATAACGATGATCTTACATTATTACATGACATTAATAATTCTGGAAGTTACAACACGTTATTCCAGAAGTATTTACATTTGAATCCACAAGAATTAACATGGGATTCTTTTGAACAAAATAAAGAATCTATATATGAAAAAGAAGATGAACGTCTTGTTGTTTTTCGTCAAGGAAATGTCATTTATAAATTACAAAAAATTCAAGATTTTTACGACGAAGTCGTCGGAACTGAAGATGAAGATGAACAAGATGTAGAAATTATTCATGAACATTTACGTGAAATTATATTCCATAAGCTTATTTATGAAATCATGTTACCATATGATCAAGATAATGAATTCTTACATATTCCACGAATTCATAATACATATTCTGTATATTTAAGAAAACAAGATAAACCATATAAATCATTCTTTTCTGTTATTGAAATGGAAGATGTAGGTATTGATTTTTCAGATTACCTTATGGAACTTCCAACAAATCAACAACGTTCTTTCATGTTTACAAATGTTGGTATTAAACTTTTAAAAACTCTAAATGAAATTAATAAATTCATAGAATTCGTACATTTCGACGCGAAACTTAATAATATTTTAGTCAATAATTCCAGATTTTATTTAATTGATTTTGGTATGTCACATGTATCATATGGATCTCTTACATTTTCGAATGATCTCTCAAAATCCAAAAGTGTGAATTTTATTTCCGACGTCGTGTTTTATATTTATAATGCACTTGGTTTATCATTTTGTTCTGAAACTCATATATTTACAGAAGATGTCATTCAATTTTGTTCAAATATTGTCATGCAATTACCAAAAGATGTCAATGAAAATCTTTGTAATAAATTAACGAATTCATTGTATAAATTGATATATGTCAAAAATAGAAAGACGTTTTTAAATACAAACTTTCCACGTGAATTTTATAATTTTATGAATTTACATCGATTGTCTTAATAATTTTAAATATTTAAAGTACGCTTTTTGTTTATCTTTGTATTCATTTAAAAATCTACCAAAATTTGTAATAGACATACTGTTATTATTATTACTTAACACTGCTAAATTTAATGTTTTTATAGGTTCATCTGTATTTTCTTGACAATGTTTTGCACCTACAAGATTATTTGTTTTTATACTTTGATAACCATATAATGCAATAGCAGGTTCAATCGTTTCAATATTTGAAATTATAAATACTTTATGTCCTTGTTTATAATAATCAAATATACGTAAGACATCTTTTAAATATAAAATACCACCAGAATTATGTCCTATCATATTCAAACTAAAATACATATCATGTTGATCAACTGAATTTATGTCGAAATCAAAACCAGTTGTACCTTCTTTAATTTGGTTACATTTAAAAAATATTGCACTATCAAATGAATTTTCAATTTGTTCTAATGATGAAAATGTAATTACCGTACGGAAATTTAATAAATTTAACACACGACTTCCAATTTGAATTCTTCTATTTACTTCTTTATCTTCTATTACACGTGATCGACGTTTATTAAATGATGATACATATTCTTTACCTATTGAGTTCCGTGTTAATAACAATAAATATTCTTCAGGAACTACCTCTGTATTTCCAGAATCTGTTAATATTGTACAATAATATACTTTATTTTGATTTTTTCTTTCAACTAATGTTCCTTTTTGATATATTTTTTCAATAAAAACAATTTTTCTTAAATTATTAGTAATGACAGCTTGTAAAACGTCATCGCTTGTTATATTATTCATTGATGCTGGTAAATATTCATTTATTACTTTATTATTTTGATTTTTCAAATATACGAACGATTCAATTGACACTTGAAATCTTGCTCTATAAGCTTTTATCAAATCTTTCATAATTATTTGTGGAAACACTCTAAATTTTATATTTTGTCCATTCGTAACAACGTCAATAAAAAATGTATTTGTATCTTCAAATGAAATTGAAGGATTTATTGTATTTTTATTTTGTTCATCATAATAAAATTGTAATTTTACTTCATCTTCTGGATCATCAACATGTAAATATTCTTGTATTGTAATTTCATTTTGCATGATTACATCCAAACCTTTGTAATCTGAATAATCTTCTTGAATTTGTAAAAATTGACGAGGAGAATAACTTTGATATTTTAAAAATGGATTAAAAAATTGATTTGAAAGCTCAGTATCTATACCATATCCAATAAAAATACGACATGGTAAATAAAAATCTATTTGTTTTAAATTTCGTTCGAAATCACTTATTATTGCTAAATCTTCATTTATTAATGTTTCTATCTCACGAAACATCAAGAAATTTGTATGAATACGTGGTGGTTTTGATGGATTTGATTTTTCATATTTTTCTATTTTTATAATTTTATCCACATTATCATTATAATATTTTATGATGTCTGAATATGTTTGAAATATATTATTCGTCATATTTGTTTCAATTTGTTGCAATTGTTGTCTTAATGAACTTATTTGTCCACTGTTCAATGCATTGTTTAATGAATTGTCAATAGTGTAACGATATAATTCTGTTTCGAATGTGTCAACTTCACCAAATTTGAAAAAAAAATTGTAATTAATATTCACAAAATTTTGAAGTCTTATTGCTACTCGTCGTAAATAATTATGATATACTTTTGGAAATTTGAATTTAACAAATTGGTTTCTATCCATTTTTTTTTGTTTATTTCTATTGATAAGATATTTTTTTATCAATACTAATATGGATTCGGCTTGGATATACATCGTTTTTGTAATGCAACCCATAATTCATAACCATTTTTCGACTTACAATATTGTAATGCACAATCTTTTGCTAATAAACCTAATTCGTTATCAGCGATAGGTTCATTTGCTCCAGACGAAATTGCATAACTGTACGTGATCAATCCTAAAAAATGTAAAAATTTCATTTTAAAGTATTTTTTTTATTATGTATAAACATAAAAAAAACATGTATCTATTCATTCCATTCATTCCATTTACATTTGCTGCATTAACAACTGATTGGTTCACAGACGAAAACATTAGAACAATCAATGGAAAAATACCACTTACATCTTGTCCCCAAGGACATTATAGATTGTTGAAAAATAAAAAATACGTGTCAAATCGTGAAGAAGGATGTATTCCATGTTCAAGAGGTAAATTTGGTCCAAATATAGGATCCGAAAGTATTAATTCATGTATATCATGTCCACGTGGTAAGTATAGTAATACACTTGGTTTGACATCAATTGAAGATTGTCAAGATTGTCCATATGATACATATACAAAATATTACGACAATAATGTCGAATGTACACAATGTCCTATTGGTAAATACAATCCAAATGTAGGTTCTTATAGTATTGACAATTGTATAGATTGTCCTGTTGGATATTACGATTATCAATGTAGTCTTTTGTTTCAAACAGATTCAATTGAATCGAATGAACAACAACAAGGTTCACAACATAAAATCATTTATTTCGACATTAATACAGAAAAAAATTGTGGTGGAGGTTTAAGAAACGTTTGTAAAAAAACACACATCTCGATTATTTGAATTGTTATTTAGTATAGTTAAATAAAATTATTTAAAAAAAATATGTAAGATTATTTAAAAAAAAACATGTTACATCCATTATTATCAAAATACAATTTAGTAATGACGTTGTTGTTACTTGCTACATCACATGCAAATAAATTTTTAGATCCTGTCGCGAGACATGATTTACATCAATGCGCATCTGTATTATGTCCGGAAATATATAACGAGATCATTGAATATTTCCGTTCAGGTTGTATTGATGAATAACTTAATAAATAAAAATAAAAATGGAATCTAAGTCATTACAAGATGTCATTGAAGCAAAACGTGTATTTAATGAAAAATTCCAACGTGAATCTTTAAGTATTTTTAATGAAGAATGGAATTATCTTGAAAATGAAATTAATTCTCTCTTATGTAAATTTATGAATGACACTGTATCTTATAATTCAGAAG
>JACCDP010809820.1_pt1 | contig 13599 bp, 14 predicted proteins | sample 7445841 | NCBI WGS metagenome assembly JACCDP01 (sample SAMN15323441, study PRJNA562643) | freshwater metagenome | isolation source: river surface water | place: USA:Blue River Watershed | collected 2017-08-17
AAACCATCGATCCCAAAAAACTTTTGCGCATAAAAACTCCTTCAATCAAATCACTTTAACTGTGAGACTCACTGATTGCAATGGGGGCTTGAACTAGGCATTGAAGCTAATGAATTTGATCAGAATTCAGTTCCGCATCAATGTGAGGAATGCTCCCAAAATTGGGGTTTCCATCATTCCCCAATACACAGTAGCGTGATAGCGTGACATACCCCATTTTTCTTGGAACAATGCCGCTATGCAAAAACATTTTTGCCGCCTGTTAACCTTTTGCTTGCTTGGGTGCTTGGCGCCATTTTTAAGCTTCGCGCAAGAATGGCCAGCCAAACCCATACGCCTTGTGGTGCCCTATCCAGCAGGCGGTGGCGTTGATGCGGCTGCCAGGTTGGTGGCCCAACACCTGAACACTGTTTTGGGGCAATCGGTGGTGGTCGACCCCAAACCAGGTGGTGGCACAGTGATTGGGGCTGAAATAGTGTCGCGTGCAGCACCCGATGGCTATACCTTCCTGCTGACTGGCGGCTCCACCATGTCCTTGTTGCCTCTCACGCATCCAGGCAAGTTGCCGTTTGACCCCCAGCTTGATTTTGCGCCAGTGAGCATGGTTTCGCGTTTGCCGTTTTTCTTGATCACTTCGCCTGTCAACAATTACAACTCCCTGAAAGATTTGATGGCCGATGCCAAATCAAAACCAGGCAGGCTTCCTTACGCCAGCAATGGCGTCGGCTCTATGGGCCATGTAGGAACGGCCATGCTCACACAAAGTGCTGGCGTTGACATGATCCATGTCCCTTATCAAGGCTTTCCGCCTGCCATCTCCGATTTGGTCACAGGTCGAGTGGTGATGGTCATGGCAGATCTTGCGCCTGTGCGAGGTCAAATTCAAGCAGGCACTCTGAAAGCCTTGGCAGTGGCTTCAGCGCAGCGGTCGCGATTTATGCCTGAGGTGCCTACCTTGGCAGAAGCAGGTTTTCCGGGCACAGAATTTGAAATTTGGTTGGCGCTTTACGCACCTGCCAAAACGCCTGCAAGCATTGTGAATCGGGTGAGCCAAGAACTTAAAAAATTTCTAGACATGCCAAGTACTAAAGAGGCTTTTAGCAAGTTGGGACATGAGAGTGACAGTGGCGGCTCAGAAGTTGTTCGTCAAAGAATTGAGACTGAACTCAAAGCCATGCTGCCAGTGGTGAAGTCTGCTGGCCTACTCACCAAATAACAATGTCAGAAAACTACACCCGCACCGCTTCCCATGACTTGCTCCAAGGCTTGGTCGATCTTGGCATTGACTATTTGTTTTGCAATTTAGGTACCGATCACGCGCCACTCATTGAGGAGATGGCTCATTGGCGTGAGCAAGGGCGTGCATTTCCAAAAGTCATTTTGTGCCCTCATGAAAATACCGCTGTTCACATGGCCGGGGGCTATGCCGTGGCAACAGGGCGAGGCCAAGCCGTGTTGGTGCACGTTGATGCAGGCACCGCCAATGCAGCCATGGGCTTGCACAATTTGTGTCGCACCCGCATCCCCGTGTTGTTGATTGCAGGCCGCGCACCCATGAGCACCTTTGACAGTGCCACCGGTGGGCGCGACACCTATGTGCACTTCATCCAAGAGCCTTTCGATCAAGCCAGTGTGGTTCGGCCCTATGTGAAGTGGGAATACAACTTGGCATGGCCCTCCATGGCGCACGAAGTGATCTCTAGGGCGGGCGCTGTGATGCAAAGTGACCCCACAGGCCCGGTTTACCTCACCTTGCCTAGAGAGGTTTTGGCGGCGCCTGTCGATGCTCAAAGCATGGGTGCGTATGGCCAGCAAAATCACTTGCCCGTCAAGGCGCAAGGCGCTGATACCGCCGCCATTGAGCAGATTGCAGCCAAACTCATGGCCGCTGAAAACCCCATGTTGGTCACCGCCTATGCTGGTCGAAACCATGCGGCGCCTGCCTTGATTGAAAAGCTGGCCAGCTTGTGTGGCATGCGCGTTTGTGAGTTCAATTCAATCTACTTGAACATCCGGCGCAATTCGCCTTAATATGCGGGCTAAAACCCTGCTGGTTTCACAGAGCAAGCCGATGTTGGTTTGATGCTGGATGTCGATGTGCCCTGGATTCCCAAAACGACGCGCGTCAATCCCAAGGCTTACTGGGCGCAAATGGATGTCGACGCCATCAAGCGAGACATACCCATGTGGGGCTTTGCATTGAATGCACGCATTGAGGGTGACAGCGTTCGACTGCTCTCGCAGTTGATCGAGCTCATCGAACAAACTGCAACGCCTGCGTTCAAGGCCAAGGCCAGTCAACGCAGTTTGCTTATTCAAGCAGAGCACGAAAAAAATCAACAAAGAGCAGCCGCCATGGCCAAGGAGCCAGGCAAGCTCAATGCCATCAACCCGCATTTTCTGTGTGCCGCCATTGGCCAACAAATTCGCTCGGAAGACGTTGTCTTGAATGAAGCGATTCGCAACACCATGGCGGTGTTTGAGCAAATTCCGCGTGAACTCCCTGGTACTTTGATGGGCTTGTCGGGCGGTGGGCTGGGCTTTTCGGCAGGCACCGCCCTGGGTATCAAGTTGGCGCAAGCCCAAAGCCGTGTCATACATTTTGTGGGCGATGGCTCTTTTTACTTCAGCAATCCAAGTTCTGTATATGCGGTTGCTCGTCAATACAACTTGCCTATTTTGACGGTGCTTTTGGACAATGGCGGTTGGTCTGCTGTGAAGGAGTCAACCCTGCGCATGTACCCGCAAGGCGAAGCCAAGAGTACCAATCAGTTTGCGTCCGACCTTGGGTACGGCACCGACTTTGCGGCCATTGCCGAAGCGGCCGGCGCTCATGGGGAAAGACTGATCGATCCCTCGCAAACCGAGGCTGCCATTGCACGCTGTTTGTCGGCCTTGGATGCGGGTCAAAGCGCCTTGCTGCATGTGCGCATCACACCACTCTAAAACAGCGGCCATTGCTTACATCTCAACATCACCCTTGAATCAGATCAACAGGAGACACCTATGAAAAACTCAAATCTTTTTGCCCACAAGCGCAAGACCCTGGTGGGCTTGGCTGTGATCATGATGGCCAGTGTGTGCGGTGTGGCTCAAGCGCAAAGCGCTTGGCCCAACAAGACGGTTCGCATTGTGGTGCCTTACGCACCTGGTGGCGCCAATGATATTTTGGCGCGTGTGTTGGCTGAAAAATTAGCGCCTGCCTTGGGTCAGCCGGTGGTGGTTGAAAACAAACCAGGTGCTGGCGCTGCAGTGGGCACTGAGTTGGTGGTGAAATCTGCGCCAGACGGCTATACCCTGCTCATGGCCGCCAGTGGCCCCATTGTTTTCAATCCTGCGTTGGTGGCCAAGTTGGCATACAACCCCGTCACAGATTTGACGCCCATTTCGTTGGCAGGTTCCTTTCCCATGATTTTGGCTGTCAATGAAGCATCACCGGCCAAAACATTTCCTGAGTTGGTGAACATGAGCAAAGCCAATCCCGGCAAGTTCAACTACTCTTATCCATCCGCATCCTTCCAGTTGGTCATGGAGTTGGTCAAGGCCAAGACCGGTTTGAGGGCCCTCAATGTCCCTTATCAAGGCAGCGCTCCTTCTATCAATGCGGTGCTCACCCAAGAAGTCCAAATGACCTTGATTGACTCAGGCCCCATTTCTGCTTTGCTCAAATCTGGCAAATTGCGTGCTTTGGGTGTGACCTCTGAGCAGCGACTTGCAGCCTACCCCCAGGTGCCCACTTTGAAAGAGCAGGGCATTGATGTTGCGGTTAACTTTTGGAGTGGCTTGTTGGCACCCGCAGGAACCCCAGCCCCCATCGTGAAGCGTTTGCAAGAAGAAGTGGCACGCATCATGGCCTTGCCCGATGTGCAAGAGCGCATGGCCAAGTTGGACATCCGACCCGTTGGCGGAACTTCTGCTGATTTTGCAAAAACCATTTCGCAAGAAATTCAACTTTGGACGCAAGTGGCCAAAGACAACAACATCAAAGCTGAATGATTGAAAAAAGAATTGCTATTGCTGGCGCGGGTATCGCAGGCTTGGCAACGGCATTGTCCTTGTTGCAACAAGGCTGGAAGGTCGATGTTTATGAGCAAGCTTCCCAATTGGGGGAGGTAGGTGCGGGCTTGCAAATTTCTCCCAACGGCACCCGCGTGCTTCAAAGCTTGGGCTTAGAGCCTGCCTTGAAAGCCGTCGTGTGCCAAGCTCAGGGCAAAGAAATTCGAATGTGGAACACGGGTCAGCGCTGGAAGTTGTTTGACCTTGGCGATGATTGCTTGTCGCGTTTTGGAGCTCCTTATTGGATGGTGCACAGGGGCGATCTGCACAAAGTTTTGTTGGCAGCATTCAACGCCAGATCTGATGCGCCAGTGAGGCTCAATGCCAGAGTGGTCTCTGCGAAAAGCAGCCCTGATGGTGCCAGCTTTGAGTTGCAAGATGGCAGCCAGCACAAGGCCTATGGATTGATTGCGGCCGATGGCGTCCATTCCATTTTGCGTGAGAAATTGTTGGGAGAAGACAAGGCCCAATTTACGGGTTTGCTGGCCTGGCGCGGCCTGGTGCCTGTGCAATCTATTTCAGCGCATTTGCAGGCGCAAGTGGGCACCAATTGGGTGGGGCCGGGTGCGCATGTCATCACATACCCCGTACGGGGTGGTCAGCTCATGAACGTGGTGGGCATCATTGAGAAAGATGGCTGGCGCGGTGAATCGTGGACAGAGCAGGGGACTCACGAAGAATTGCTTCAAGACTTTGGTCATTGGCATGCCGATGTTTGCGAGTTGATGCGCAAAATTGAGCAGCCATTCAAGTGGGCTTTGCTTGGCCGCTCGCCTCAAAAAGGCTGGGCCCAAGGGGCTATTTGTTTGGTGGGCGATTCAGCTCATCCCACCTTGCCTTTTTTAGCGCAAGGGGCCAACATGGCCATTGAAGATGCGGCTGTCATGGCACGCTGCATGAGTGCCCAAGACACAGCCGAAAAAGCGTTTGCCCAATTTGAAAAGATGCGTTGGCAGCGCACTGCCGACATCGTGAACCGATCTAGCGACAATGCCAAACGCTTTCACAACCCTCAACTCTCCGATGCCGCCAAAGCGGTGGACTACGTGAGATCTGAATGGGAGCCAGAAAAAGTCAGAAGGCGCTACGATTGGTTGTTTGAATACGATGCCTTGAAAATCGACTTATGACTGAAAAACACCCATTGGATACCCCTGTTCTGATTGTGGGCGGGGGTCCTGTCGGCATGACCATGGCGCTTTGCTTGGCCCAGCGCGGCATTGCCAGCTACTTGGTGGAATTGCGCACAGCCGAGACCTTGCCCGATGTGAAGTGCAATCACATCTCTGCCAGAAGCATGGAGCTTTTCAGATCACTGGGCATTTCTCAAGACTTGCGTGCAGCTGGTTTGCCAGACAACTATCCGCACGATGTGTCTTACCGAACCAGTACCTTGGGCGAAGAGATTGCCAGAATTCACATCCCTGGCAGAAACACCCGACTGACCGATCACTCGGGGCCAGATGGCCATTGGCCAACACCTGAGCCACCTCACAGAATTAACCAAAGGTACATTGAACCCATCTTAAGAAGGCATGTACAAAAGCAAAGCCTGATCACTTGTTTGTTCAGACACCAAGTGGTGTCTTTCACGCAAGATGAGCATCAGGTTGCGGCGCAAATTCAAAACCTAGACTCACCCGAATCCCTGGCATTCAGCTTGACCGCCGCTTACATGGTGGGCTGTGATGGTGGCCGTTCTATGGTTAGAAAAGGCATGGGTGCCAAGCTGGTGGGCGATGAGGTGGTGCAACGCGTGCAGAGCACCTGCATTCGAGCCCCGCAATTGATAGCGCACATGAAAGCACCACCTGCCTGGGCCATGTTCACGGTCAACCCTCGGCGCAGCGGCAACATCTACGCCATTGATGGTCAAGAAATTTGGCTCATTCACAACTACCTGCGCGAGCACGAGGCCGACTTTGAGTCAGTTGATCGCGATTGGGCCATTCGCACCATCCTTGGCGTTGGCCAGGACTTCGACTACGAAGTGATGAGCAAAGAAGATTGGTTTGGCCGACGTTTGGTGAGCGACAAATTGCAGCAAGGGCGGGTGTTTGTCGCAGGTGACGCCGCGCACTTGTGGGTGCCTTATGCCGGCTATGGCATGAATGCGGGGCTGGCAGATGCCGCCAATCTGGCTTGGCATTTGTCTGCGCAAATTGAGTCTTGGGCATCGCCGCAAGCTTTGCTTGCCTACGAAAAAGAACGGCATCCCATTACCGAGCAAGTATCCAGATTTGCCATGAATCATGCGCACGCCATGAGTCAACGCCGGCGAGACATTCCGCCCAATTTGGAAGACAGCTCGCCTGAGGGCGCAGCCGCTAGAGCTGCATTTGGTCAAGATCTTTACGACTTGAATGTTCAGCAGTATTGCTGCGCAGGCTTGAACTTTGGATACTTTTACGACCAATCGCCAGTGATGGTTTATGACGAAGAAAAAGCACCTGACTACAGCATGGGTAGTTTTACGGCTTCCACGGTGCCGGGCTGCAGGGCACCGCACTTCTGGCTGGCCGAGGGGCGCTCGCTTTACGATGAATTGGGCAAGGCCTATACCTTGCTGTGTTTTAAGCCCGGCCAACAAACCTCAGTCGCTTGCTTGACCAAAGCTGCCGCCTTGGCGGGTATGCCCTTGAAAGTGTTGGAAGTGCCTGACACCGTCCATGTGCCGCCAGAATACCAACACGCATTGGTGATGGTGCGATCGGATGCCCATACGGTTTGGCGTGGGCGAGAATTGACCCAGAAGGGTGCCAAAGACCTTGTTTCTGTTTTGTGTGGCATGCCTTGAGATCGGCTGGCATGGACGCCCATTAGAATGTCCCTTGTTATGCAGAACACGTCAGAAACCAGCGCAATTTCGCCACTAGGCACCCGCAGCCCCTCTGTTCAGTGGATTGGGGTGCAGTGGCGGGGTGGTTTTTATGCGCTTTTGCTTTCTGGCGTGACAGCCGTCTTCAAGGCAAGCCAAGCTCAATCAGACCCGTCCACGCCCAATTTGGACATTGAACTGCACGATGGCGCACCCGTTTTCATGCGGCCATTCAACCAATGTTTTGAACTTGGGGTGCACCAAGGTCTTACGCCTGGCCTTACCCCTGGACTCAACCAAGGCAACCCCCTTGATGACGAAGAATTTCGATGGGCCCTCATTGTGAATGTGCCTGGCGCGTCGCCTTTGGGCTGTCGTGTGAATCATGTGGTGGGTCCATTTTGGGATGAACTGAAGTCGAGTGCCATTCACCACGAAGGCCATGATTGGCAGTTGGTTCATCCTTTCGGGGGCGGTCATGCTTGAAGCTCGCAAACTGAGCGACCAACTCCAGCAAGATCAAAACGCCAAGCTGTGGTCATGGTTGACGCTTGCGGTCTGGCTGCTTACCGTGGCCTTGTTGGTCAGTGTGTGGGTTGGCCTTGAATTTGAAAAGCCACCCGCCGATCAATCACAGCAGAAAATGACTCAGGCGCACACCCAAGTCTTGAACACGGTTGACCTCTTGAAAGCATCGGTCTCGCCAGAGCAAGAAATATCGGCAGCGTTCTTTGACCAAGTTGCGAGCCTCAACGCCCCTTTGCTTGAATACGCGCAGATGGCTGCAGCGGGTTTGCGAATTCCGGCGGATACCAAAGACGCGCAGAACTGGCCGGGTCAAATCAATTTGTGGGTAGACGATCTCAAAACACTGAGCAACAGCAAAGAAGCTTTGTTGAGCTATGCCACTCTGAGAGAGGCACTCATTGCTGTTTACAAAGCCAAAGGGTCTTTCGGTCAGAAGCAACTCTCGCAATCTGCCCCGGCCAGCGGTTTTTATGTGGCGCTGGAGCAGTGGATCAAGGCCACTTCTGCAGAGCCATCAACAATCACATCGACATCAACACCGTCATCAAAGCCAGCACCCTTTTCATCTGCTCCATTGAGCGCTGCTGTTCTTGCAAAAGGACAAGCCTCTTGGCGCGAGCTAGGCATTCAAATGGATGCTTTGGAAGTGGATGCCAAGCAGGCTGAAGATCCTGTTCGTGCCAAAGTGGCCAAGGACCTGGTGGTGCTGCTTTCAAAAAATGACTTGATGCCCAACATGCGAAAAGCAGATGACGCCTGGGTTCAATTTTTGTTGGCTCAAGAGCGTTTGCGCACCGCGACGGCTCAGCTCCTGCCTGAGCCCCAAGTTGTCATTGATCAGCCTGCGTGGCATGTGTCGCGCTTGGCTTTTCCGGGTCCAAGTTCTCAAGGTTTGATGGCCAGTTTATGTGCCATGATTTTGGCATTGGCGGTCATGGTGGCCGGCCATTTTGCAAGGCGACAGCACTTGCAAGTGATGTCCCAACAGTGGCTCACTGTGACCCAGCAATTGGAGATCTCTGTTCGCTCTGTCGATGCGCCTTTGGCCGGTGCCATTAGCCGCATGGATGCGCTGTCGACTGATTTTGCGTTGGTCACAGACAAGCTCAAGCAAATGCAATTGGCATTGATGACCCCTGTTGATGCACCGCCCCAAACATTGGATGAGCAAGCCTGGGATGTGGCAACCCGGATGCAGCGGGAACTCGAAAGTGATTTGAATTTGCTCAGAGAAAAGCTGCTGAATATTCATTTGCAGTTTTGCAGCGGTCAAACGCACGAAAATTTGGTGTACGACTTGGCCTTCACCACAGAGGCTATTCAAACTGTATTCACCACAGCCAGAGATCTGGGACGGTCTGTTGCTTTGTTGAAAGATTCTTTGACACAAGCAGAAGCATTGGGCGATGGTCAAGAATTTGAGGCACTCATGACGCAAGTGAACGGGCTGAGAGCATCGGCTAAAAAAATCACGCTCTCACTGCAAGATTTGTCGAGCCGTTTGCAACTGGCGGTCGAAGACGTGCCAGAAGGGCGGCGTTTTGAAGTGAGTGCTCGGCATGATGAAATTGGGGGGACACGTGTCAACCAATCGATTTGATCATTTGACCTTGGTGGTGTCCGATGCCGAGCGCAGCTTGGAGGGCTTGCGCCACAGTCTGCATGGCGGGTCTGATGACATGATGCAAGGGGCATTGCATTGCCGTGACTTGTCGGGCGCTTTGTCTATTTTGGGCTTGGACACGGTAGCCGGCCTGGTCGATGATGTGGCGCGGCAAATGACCTTGGGTCAGCCCAGTGTGATTGATGTGGCGCATGGTTTGATCCCTGTCATGTCGCAGGTGATCAAGGACATCCAGTTGGGGCAAGTGCCCAACACCGAAGAGCAAATGAAAACGTGGGAGCCCTGGTTGGCCAGGCTTCAAGTCTTGGTCACTCGCGACTCTGCATCATTGAGCAACTTTGAAGCGGTGATGCCCAAAGCAGTGGGAACCCAGTTGGTGGGCGCTTCAGATCCGGGTTTCAAAGCGTTGCGTTCCAAGGGTTTGAACCTCATTCAAAACGCTCGCATTGTGAACCAGCGTGACGATGAGCGCACTGTGCGGCAAATGGATGCCTTGCTGAGCGAGTTGCAAGACTGGTCTTTGCGCGTAGGGCAAGTGCCGCTGGCGCAGTTATTTCCTTTGTCTGCGCACGAAATGGTGGACGTTTGGCTGGATGCGCCCTTGCTAGAACAACTCGATCCCTTGCGTGACTTTGGCGCCAAGGCTGAAAGCATCAAAGCGCAGTCGCGCAGTCTCACCATCTTCATGGATTGGGTGGCCCCCAGCCTTGGGCATGAGGAGTATGTGCAAATTGGCGAGTGCCTGAAAAAAGTTTCTGGCCATATCAAGCGAACACCCGAAGGGTTCAGATTGGTGTTTCCTTGCAGCCTCACGCGCATGCGAATGATGCCGTTCATTCGCAACGCCCAAAGGTTTGTTGCGCCCGCTGGGCAGTTTGTACAGTTTCAGCCCGACTCGGAAGACGCTGGATTTTCGGGAACGATCATGTTGCGTGCCGGTATCGACAATCAAAACCTGCAAGTCGACCGCATGTTGCCTGCCGAAAATATGAATATTTTTGAAGTGCCAGCCGGCATTGAGCGACCAGAGGGTGTTTGCGGCGTGGCTTTGGATGGCACGGGTGAAATTTTTTACGTTATGGATCCGCAATGAAAGCCAACTCTTTGCGCTTTGTATTTAGCTTGATTCTGCCTTTTTTGATGCTGCAATCGGCCGTGGCAGCCTGGCCCCCCCAAGCCAGAGAGGCGGTCAACCGCTTTCTTGCTAGCCACCCCTCCTTAGACGGGCGGGAATTTAGCATTCAATGGACAGAGCCCAGAGCGCCGCTACCGCTCTGTGAAAAAGCGCCTAAGGTCAGCCTGCAATCCCGAGATCGCGCATGGGGCAAAATTTTCTTATCCCTTCAATGCGACGAGGGGCGTCCCTGGGTGCGGCCTGTCAGTGTGTACGTGGCTGTCAAAGGCCGCTACTTGGTTGCCAACCAGGCTTTGCGCAAGGGGCAGGCTCTTACAGCAGCCGATTTTCAGTGGGCCGAGGGTGACCTGACCAAATTGGGCGACTCACTTTTGGAAGACCCCGAACAGATCAAAAACATGGAGTTGGCTCGGGCTTTGCAGCCCGGAACCCCTCTCCGATTAAACGATTTGAAACCAATTGCCGTAATAAAGTCGGGAGACCAAGTTCGGGTCACTTTGCTGGGCAAAGGCTTTGCCATCGACACCTCAGGACAAGCAATGTCGGATGCGGCCATGGGTGGCTCTGTGAAAGTTCGAATTTCTGACGGTAAAATTGTCCAAGGCGCAGCGGTTTCCCAAGGTGCCGTGGAAGTGTTGATTGACTAAGGTGCAGCATGATTATCAAAGTGAATGATGTTCGAGGAATGGGACAACCACAGGCCACTGGCTTGAATGGTGGCCCGTCTGCTGTGCCTTTGCAACAACCCGCAGGCGGCAAGGCTGAGCCCGCTGCCGTGATTGGTTTGAGCGAAGCCGCCAAAGTGGCACAAGCACTGCCAATGTCAGCCAACGCAGACAAACTCGACCTCGACTTGGTTCAAGAAATTCGCCAGCGCATAGCCGATGGCACTTTTGAAATTGATTATCAACAGGTGGCTGGCAACTTGTTGGGCAACGCAGTGGCGGCTGTTCGCGCAGGTCGCGGCTAAGCCTCTTGCACTTTTGAGCATCCCCCTCGAATGAATTTTCAACATGCTCACAACTTGGTCGAGCAGGTTGCAATTGCTGTGGCAGAACTGCGCACCACGCTAGAAAATCATGCACTGCCTGGCCTGGAGACCGCCATCTTGAACAGTCAGATGGCATTGAAGGCACTGGAAAATCATCCGGGTGGCGTTGAAGGTTTGCGCCAACTCATTGCCACGCTTTCGGAAGATGAGCAGGCCCAACTCAATGCCCGTTTAGAGCAGGCCCGCGCTGATCACCAATTGAACTCCGACCTCATTCGCTTGGCCATGCAGCGCAACGCTGCTTTGCAGGCCTATGCGGCCCAATCTTCCGCAGGTGCCACCTATTCCAGCGAGGGGGGCGTGTCCTTTTTGGGCGGTGGTCAGTTGTTGGGCAAGTTTTAAACCTGCCATCTAGATTAGGCGCCCAGCATGGCGCGAATTGAAATCATGGCCTGTGTGTGCAGTTGGCTGATTCGGCCTGGCGTGAGGTCCATCACTGCGGCTATTTCTCGGTAAGACAAATCTTCTTGGTAGTGCAAGGCCACCACCATTTTTTGATTGTCTGGCAGATCTTTCAGAATTTCCACCACCTGGCTTAAAAACTGTTTGCTTGAAAACTTCTCTAAGGGGTCGGCCGACAAATCGGCAGGCAGCATGTTCTCGGGCACATCGTCGATGGGCAGCACATTGAACAGGCTGTCGAGCACTTGGTAATAGTCATTCACCTCGAGTCCTGCTGCTTTGGCTACCTCTTGCTCTGAAGGCAAGCGTCCCAAACTTTGCTCTAAACGCTGCGTCACTTTTTCGAGCTCATCAATTTTGTCGCGTTGATTTCGCGGCAGGATGTCTTCCTTGCGGCACGCATCGTAAATGGCGCCGCGGATGCGCATGCTGGCATAGCTTTCAAAGCTTTGATTGGGCTGAGGCACGTAGCGCTGCAAGGCATCTAGCAAACCCGTCATGCCCTCCTGAATCAGGTCGTCCAGCATCACATTGGCAGGCAATCTGGAGCCAATTTGCGACGCAATTCGGCGCACCAAAGGTTGGTACTTTTTGAGTTGCTCACCCAGGTCTTGCTGGTATTTGGTGGCCATGTCAGTTCACGAGCAAGTGGCGTTTGAGAACATCCGTCAGTTCAGGAAGTTCGGTCCATGCACCTGCCAAAGGGGCATTCAAACGCGCCGAATTCACCGAGCCCAATAGTTGCACGTCTTGTGTCAAGTGAGCCTTGGCAGTTTGCGACAACCAGTGGGTGGCAAAAGCCAGCTGTTCTGCTTCACCCGCCAACACAATACGCCACGAGGCTGCGGTACATCTGGCCTGTGTTTGCTGCATCCAAGCCATGGTTTGCTGGAGTAGTTCTACCGAGCAACCACTGACCGCGGTCATGTGGGCTTGCGCGCCATAGCGTGCCAAAGTTTCTGGATAACTTGTGGATGCAGAGACCACAATGCTGTCGAAGCGAATGTCGCCGCTGCTCAAACGCTTGGCCAAAGTTTCAGCAGGCCTAGCAATGCGGTGGGTATGAAATGACAGTGCGTACCAAAGAGATGGCGACAGTTTGGTCACGCCTTGCCCTAGTGCAATGTGGCCCTCTAAGCTTTTAGAAAGATCAAACTTCACGGTGCATGGCAGGGGCCAATGTTCCCTGTCATTGAGTGCAATCTCGTCGACCCACAAAATGGTTTGACCGTCCTGCGCCAAGTCTCTGCTCAGTGCATCCACCAATGGCAAGGCAAGTGCAGGCCGGGCAGGGCAGCAAAGCACATGCACAGGCGCAATGCTGTTGCCAAACAGATAGCGCAGCCCAGCAGCCTGGTCTATGACGTCCGTGGACTGCTCGTCATTCATCACGAATTCTTAATCCAGTCGTTCAACTGGTCCATGAGGTGCATCGAAATTTGTTCGTCAGGAATGTCCATGCGGCCAGAAATACTGCGAGGGTGCAAGGCGCGGTGACTCAAGTATGCCGTGTTGGCTTGGCTTAAATCTTCGGGCACGCGTTGGCCATTGGCCAAGAACATGAGCGGCAGCTTGTGCCGAATGAGGCAGTCGACTACAGGGCCAATTTGCGCGGCTTCGTCGGTCTTGGTAATGATGGCGCCTATCAGGGCTTTTTGCGCCTCATTTTGCGTGGCCATTTGGTGCATCAAAATCACATCTTCTTGCGTGCGCAAATCGGTGGTGCTGCTCATGACCAAAATGCGCTTGAGGGAGGGCGCACCTTCCAGCAACAGTTTGGCTTGCTCCAACATTTGGGTATCGCGCTGGCTCACACCGGCGGTATCTAACAAGATCACGCGGCGGTCTTTCATGCTGTTGAGCTTGGTGTTCAGGTCGTCTGAGTCACGCAAAGTTACAACTGGCACGCCAATGATCTTGGCATAGACCTTGAGTTGTTCTTGCGCGCCAATGCGAAAGGTGTCGGTGGTGAGCAAGGCCAATTG
>JACCDP010979807.1_pt1 | contig 13598 bp, 21 predicted proteins | sample 7445841 | NCBI WGS metagenome assembly JACCDP01 (sample SAMN15323441, study PRJNA562643) | freshwater metagenome | isolation source: river surface water | place: USA:Blue River Watershed | collected 2017-08-17
AATAATGCTAACTAAAAAAGATAAAGACTTTATTAAGTCTATGTTAATACTAATTACCATGTTTAGTATATACGATTTAGCAGAGCAAGCATTCTGTATATACATAAGTCCAGGAATTCCATTTTAATCATTCCTTTAAGCTAGCTAAGACAGGGGCCAAGGTAAAAGAGAGATATTATATTAGCATTTTTAATTAAGAAGTAGTTAAAAGAATTATTAAACTTTTTTAATAAAACTGATAAGTGTTTTTAGGGCCAGCACTTAGGGCCAAAAATCTCTTTAAACCCTTTCCAGTAAAGAGATTTAGAAGTATTAAGGCCAGGCCCATAATCTTTTAAAAGTCTTATCAATAGTGCATTTTGCGAGTTTTTAGGCCCAAGTATCAGGCCTTAAAAATTTAAAAAGTAAAACAATGTAAAATGGCCGCAGTAGCTAAATATTAAACTTTTTTAATAATAGAAATATTTTTAAATTTCTTAAGCAGACCTTAACTTTTAATGGTATAATATAAATATGGAAAACAAGAAAATTAAAAGCCTAGTTAGAGACTGTTTAAAGTCTCTAGGTAAAACTCTGCCTAGAAACTCTAGGCAGGAAGATATTAAAATCCTAGCCTTAGTGCTATCTAACAATATAGCACTAGATCTAGATACTGTTCTAGAGTCTATAAGATCTAGAACAGATAAGGCCGTTATGGCCGCTAGTAAAATTTCAAGAGAGGCCTAAAAAGTCTCTCTTTTTTCTTTTATTAAAAAGATTTTTAGGCCCTTACAACTTTAAATTAGTTGTAGGGGTCTTTATTTTTTGTAGAGAGATTTTAAAGATAGGAATTTTTGGGATTGTTTATTTACTTTTGGGCCTTGCCCTCTATAATTTTCTTTTACCTCTTTTGGCCTTTCTTTTACCTTTATCTTTATCTTTTTAGGTCTTTTTTGGGGTCTTTTTGGGCCCTTGGGCATGATTTTTTTGGGCCCATTATTAATGCTAAAAAGCTCTCCAGTAAAGGCTTTCAAAAAGAAATCATATATTTTTGGGCCAGGCTCAGGCCCATCACAGGCCCAAAAATCTTTAAAAATAAATTGCTTATCGGCTAAGCCCTTTAAAAATTGCTGGCCTAGTCTTTATACCTTTTACCTCTTTTTCATTCGTTATACGCCATCCTGGAGTGAGTAAAAATCTCATACAGGCGTATGTATTACAATTTAATTAAGGAAAGAATGGCACTAGGCTCCGTCACTACTCCGTAGTTATAAAAAATCGGCCCAGACCATAGACCACACACTGCCTTAAGACACTGAAAACCAGTCTATAACAGGCTTTCACGATACTATTTAGGCCAGTCATCTAGTATTTAAACCTGCTGAAAAGCACTGCTGGAACTGATTCTAATAATAGCTATAGAATGAAACTTACGCTGTTAGTTCTAATCCTTACTGTAACTGGATTCTAGCTAGATATAAAGTGCAAATCACTGTCTAGGCTAACGTATTAAACTTTAGAATACCTGAAACCAGCACTGAGACAGTGTTTGTTTTTGAATTGTTTATAAAATCCTTTCCTAGAGAGGGTTTAAATTCTTTATGGGCCAGCAAAGCTTTAAAGAAATTCCAGTAAAAACAGTTCTAGATTTTAGCGTCCACTCTTACAAGTTCAAGATAATACGCTAAATTTTGCACGTTTTCGCTAAAAAGGCTCTAGAAAGCCTTTTCTATTCAAGATAATAAAGTATTATCTTGATGTGACGATAGTCATCAGTTTTATCAGTTTTTTAAACCTGTTCAGCCCTCAGCTAAATTAATTTTTCACTTATCGGCTTTTCATGGCTAGGGCTTAGCCGATAAGTAAAGCATGCGTAAGATCAGTAACCTTGTCAACGCCGCTATTATCTTCATCCACTCCAATCAGGATTGGTTTATAAGCATTTTTCGATATTAAAGTATACATAGAGTCATTTTGTTGTGGATTTGCATAGCCAAGAGCTTGCTAGATATCTAGAAAAAGCTCTAGAGAGAGGTTTAGGGACCCAGTCCATTTTAGCAAATCCGTAAAGCGTATTTACGTCACAAATCAGCTCAAACACACTTACCCCAAAAATTCAAATCAAGAGCTACATCACTCAGAAAATAAAAACCCCTAAAAATTTCCCCTATATTTTTAAATCAAGAGCTACATACCCAAAAGAATCCAAAAAACAGTAAATAAAATCAGAAGAAACAAAACTCTCAAAAAATTCCTACAAATTTTTAAAATAGAGCTTAACAAGAGTTATAATTAGCTATATGCTCAATAAACCATCTACTTTAAGCCTTTGTCTGTTTTTAAGAGACTCATTGCATACTTATCATTACGATACTATACAGAACCCCAATAAGGGGATTCTCATACATGGGACGTACATAATTCAGAAATTATTAGAGAATAGGGGCATACTCGTTTATCCTAAATTAAGTTTTTAGTTGCTCAGTAGAGGGGGTATGGCAAAGTGAAGAACTAAAAAAGGCATTAAACTTAGTATTGGGGCTAAATAATACCTCCGAGATCTACTTAAGCGTACCAGATGAGGTGTTAAAGCATATAATTATAGCTACTGAGAAAGCTATAAAATGTATAAAACCACTTTTAAAATCCCAAAAAACCTAAATATTAAAAAATTTCCCAGAAAATTTTAGAATTAGATTTAATAATTACCATATGGTTTGAAGAGTAAATTGTGGCATATAATTACTATATGGGATCTTTATTTTTCGTTTTATGTTTTATCGGGCTTGGTATGGTAGGTCTTATGTTTTTCCTGCTGGTGCAGTTAGCAGTATCTTCTGCTTTTACCCTTTTAGGGTTAGACCCATATTCTCTCTACACTCTCTTCGTAACTATAGTTTTAAATACTACACTTATACATCTGGTCACTAGGAAATTATAGGGAACCTATTCGGAGGGTATGCTATAATAAAAACAAATGAAATTTGACGATATTAAGTATAGAATTGACTGTTTATTAATTAAGTTAACTGGGTGGTATCCAGGGTATATAGTTGAGGGGTATATGGACATAATTAATGAAAATGTAGAGCTAACAGACTCTGTAGAAAAGCTTAAAGCCTCAAATAAAAGATTAAAAGCTAAACTGGATAAGTTGAAGTGATTGCGTAGGATATGACCCTAAGAGAAGTTATTAAAGAGTTACAAGATAACTACAAAGGGCATATAGATCCTTGACTGCGTAGACTCTGCACTAAGACCTGCTAACGAAGATGTTTAATGCTGCTGACTATATCTTTTGAGGTAATAAGGCGTACCCAGCAGCTATAATATATACAAAACCTAATCATAAAAGGACGATAAAATATGGATAAAGTTATACAGGAATTAATAAATAAAGGCGAGAACGAGAAGGCAGCTAAGTTATTACTAAGCCATATGTGCAAAACAGATATACTAAAGTTATTTTTAGTCTGTCTGTACTACGAAAAGGTAACTCTGCACGACTCATATGAATTTCAACTTGATTTAGCCGCAGAATTACTAGAGGATTACGTAACCAAGCCTTACTCTCAAGAAACATATAATAAGGCAAGGGCATTTGATAGCTTAACCGAGTCTATCAAGCGTATAAAAAGTAAACTGTATGAGGAACCGACAATAACAAGTCTTAAATTTAGTGGGATCGAGGAGGTTAAGTTTAATAGGTTACTAGAGATTGCAAACTTACTTATAGATATAAGGGAAGTAATGATAGGGCATGTAGCTATAAGTAGCTGGGCTAGCCGCATTAGTAAGTACCCACAAGCATTGTTGTATGGGGTTAATCTTATTAAACTTAGAGATTTAGAAGCTGCAAGCTCGCTGTTAGCTCCCGAACTTTAAAAACCTATGCTATAATATTAATCATGAGACCTTACATAGGCGGATTTGATGATTCTGAGTTTTATAACCTAATGAAGTCGTGGTTTAAGCACGGGGGCTTAGTAGATTACGCTAGGAAATCTATTGAGAATGAAGGTGATACTGTGGCAGAACAAGACATAAGTAAAATTGTCTACCATTTAGAGGATAAAATCAGAGAAGAACTTTATGAGTTTGCTAAAGAATTAGAGGAATCTAAAACTAAACTAGAGTCTTTTTTGGATGGGGTTGACTTTGCTTTATGGCACGAGGATAAGTCTGAATGAATGCTCAAGCTTACCCGTTAATAAAAACTTTAGAAGCTTCTATAAAATTTATAAGAGTAAGCTTATCCCAAGAATGGGAGATGTGCTTTTATTGGGATACCTCAGAATATTTAGCACATGCCACCGTCTATGCAGATGGGACTTACTCATTTAAGGTGGTGTCAGGTGATAGATCTTACGCTATGAGTGGGCTTGAGTGTGAGACTCCTCTGAATATCAAGAAGATACTTGAAGGGTTAAGGATATTACCATCTAACGAGTAGTAACCGTAGCAGAGATTGTGGTATGATGTAGCCTAAGAGGAACAGATAATGACATTAGGATTAGAAGATTTTTTAAAAGAACTCAGAGCGACTCAAGGCGTTGCTGTAGTCCAGTTTAGCTTTTGGGAGTGTAAAGACACTAAATACCAGATGCTTAAATTAGATGTTTGTGTCGGGGATAGGGTGACAGAACAGAACTGGCTAGAGTACAGATTGTGCTCAGATCCTTTAGACTTTCAGAAAAAGTTTCCAAAAAGCTTCGCTTCGATACTAAAAGAAATCAAAAAAGAGATCAAAAAAAGAGATCAAAAAAATGGATACAGCTAAAGTGATACTATCCAAATCAGGACAGCGTATGGCTGAGATATACGGGAATCGTTGTTTAGAATACCAGCGAAGCCCTATAGGGTTTTCATTACACTCAGAAGTAAAACGTAAAGGGTATACCAACTACGTTGTATATTACTCAGGTGAGGAACTTACATTCAAGAGGAGAATTGATTATAATAGAGTTACCTTAAAATGGCTTAATGCTCGTGGGTTTACCCCAGAGGAGATAAACTGGTACACTCAACAAGAAAAACTTAACTGTACCAAAGATCTTCTAAGAATACTAAAGAATACTAACCCTCATTGGTGCATTAAACTTATGGTTTGTCTAATGGACGTAGATAAAAAGAAAGAGTATGCTGCTAAGTGTGTAAACGAGTCTTTTATTCAAGAAGTTATAAAAAACATGACAACCCAAGGTATCACTCTACCTAATAAGATATTAAACGCTATTAAAACAGAAGCTGACTACTGGGAGCTTTTAGAACTGTCTTATAAAGCTAGAGGGGCTATAGCTAAAGGTTTTGATCATACTATTTTCTTATCTGCTTACTTCGCCTGTACATACGCAACCCTTATTTATCTTGCCTTACTAGAGGCAGAGACTCGCAAATACTACACACCCGACAAAGTGCTAGACAGACAGAAAATACCTTCTAGGATGACAGATATATATACTTACGAAGTTTTGAAACACTCTGCTGTCTTCGGAACTACTGACGTTATGGATATCGGGTTTTGTATTTTGGGGTATTATGACCTAGTAAGTAGTAACCGTAGTAGCCCTCGTAAAGGGAAAATGACCAAAAAAGAGGCGATTAGATTTTTGTCTCAGAGACTGATTTAGCAGGGGTAATAATTAAACATTAAATATTCTTCAGAGTAAACTGCACCTCTACACTAACTCCCACTGTATTATCACTTTTATAAACTCTTCGAGATGATACTTTTCTCCCCTACGTGCATAGTACCCATAAGAGATAGGAGGTATAGCTTCGAGGATCTCTGAACGCTCGATATGCTCCAATCTTAGATAATTTGCATCTACAAACTTCTTCAGAGCTTTATTTATTAAGTCAATGTTATGGTGTGAGTTTAGTGCCATAGTATTTTCGTAAGGTTCTGGTTCATCCCCCTCGCTTATACTCATTTGTACTGAGAGTGTCAGTCCTAAGAAAGAGAAACTAGTAACTCTGTGAATAAAAGGTGAGTATGGGAAGCTATCTGGCGGGAATGACCTAAGTAGATCTCTTATTTCTATTGGGTGAGTATAATAGTGGTCACTTAAGTAACTTAGTTCTTTAATAATACGATCTGCTCGTTGTCTACAAGCTATGTCGTTTTTAACTTCTGTGCAGACGGTGTCTACTACTTCGTAAATATTATCCATGATTTTTGATTATAGAATGGCAGTAACAACTACACTGCCCTTGGTACATTATCTCCCATGTCACCTGTGAATAGCTGTATCTGCCCTCAGCTAGTTTGTATATGATATCTCTGGCGGAGTTTGACACGTACCCTTCGGAGGGTATTCCCTCATTATATGCCGATGGGTCTAGTAGAATATCTTTAATCTTAGATAAGAATAATTTTCTGTGGCCTTCTACATCTAATGGGCTACATACCGTACCTTCAGATAGATACTTCTTAGAGTCTTCGTAGTCACTGCCCTTAAACCCATAAGAGTATTCTGGGAGTATTGCTAACTGGATAACTAATTCAGGACAGTCTGGAACAGTTATAACTCCCATACATAAAAGATCTACTCTATCACTTATAGACCTATATATCTCAAGCCTCTCCGTATACTCTTTATCGTAAGAGTCTAATTTAGCACTGTTAGAGTAGTACTCACACCTTTCCTTTACTAGCTTTTCAGATAGAGCTTGCTTAGAAACTCTATCTGAAATCTGATCAACTAATTCATAGATATTATCCATTTACTTAGTTGTATTTTTTAGTATTATGGCTTGCAATTTATTATTGCTTTCTTGGACTTGCTTAAACATAGTGTCTCTAGAATTAGTTATACTTTCTATCTCCTTTCTATACCTTTCACTAGTATTTTTCTCTCTCTCCTCAGCATTAGCAGCGTCTAACTGTGCTTTAGCTAGTGAGTTTTTTAAATCCTTAATAAGGCTCTCAGTGGTAACTTGATATTCTTTGTGCTCGGCTTGTAATTTAGCTAGTTTAGCTAAGTATTCAGACTCCCCTACTAGCTTAAGTGAGGCATTCTCTGCTGTCAGCTTCTCAATTTCTACTTGTAATGTAGTAATTTTATTAAGCTCTGTAGAGAGCTCCATCTTAATTCTGGTAGATATGTTATCTAGCTCTAACTGCAATTTTTTATTCTGGTTTTCTAAGTCAGAGATTTTGTAAGACTCCTGTCTCCTAACCTCATCTTTAGCATCTGCAATCTTCTTATCAGTAGCATTTTGTATCTCTTCAATCTTTTGCAAAAGCTTTGCTTTATCGTCGCTAAGATCTTTTATTTCCCTACGTTGCCTCTCTGCTTCACTATCCCTAGCTTGCAATAAAGCTTTGATTTCAGCTAATTCCGCACTTTTATTATTCCACATTCTAATTTTCTCCTTTGTGTTTGTTTTTATTATAGCACTTCTAACTGCACCTTGTTATTAACAGTTGTTATAAAATGACTAGCACATTTAATAGCTTCAGATACTCTGTCCTCTGGTTTCATTTCTCTATCTTCTGTAGCATACATATAAGCTTCTGCATGATATGAGCCAGACCCAACAGTAACATAATTATGCTCAGGTTCTAGCACAGATCCGTCCATTTGGAATAAATATAGCTTACCTTTATACCCTATAATTGAATAACTAGTTAGGTTCTTAGAGTCTTGATCAGTTTGGTTGGTAGTACAGAACCCACTATCATCTAGCAACTTAGTCAGCTTACAAACATTATCATACACATATTCTAAGTCTGTATGTCCTGCCAGCCTTTTAGATTGAGTAAACTCCATGTCTATAATATTAATAGCTTTATAAGATCCACTACTTCCTATTAGCATATCCTCTTTTCTTATTATTTTTCTACTTATAAAGTTATGTTTTGTAAAGCGATTACTGCCGAGCGTATCCGCTCCCAATATTACTTTACCTCCAGATACTAACCCCACTATTACTGTCATTTAACTTCCTTTATATCTTTTATCTTTATTATTCTATCACACAAACCAACAGCTGACAAGTCAAACCACCAATACGGCATATCTATAATAGCTCTAAACTCAGAAAGGCTAACTCTAGTATAGAAATTATCTTGGTCTTCTTCGTTCACATAAAGAACTAAGCTCTCGCAATTTAACTCTACTACCTCTCCATTATTTAATACTAGCTCCATGCGGTGTCTACCCCTCTCAATATCTGATTCCATCTAGAATTTATAACCCTTAAGTAACTCTCAAAACTGCAAGTGCCCCAAGGATAATATCCTAAAGACAACCCATCATTTAGTTCTACTAGATAATGCTTGCCGTCTTTATCTAGCCCTACGTCTACACTATAGGCTATTGGACGACCATAAATATAAGTATAATGTTTAAATTCTGAGATAATGTACTCAACAAATCTAATATCCACATACTGCGGATCCCCTTCCCCGTAAATAGAGTAACCTAGAATCTCTTTATCACGTACATAGAACCTATACTCTGAACTAAAGTCAATAACATCTGACAGAAATATCTTTTCAGACTTCTGTATCTCCTCACTAGGCTGCTGTCCTATATCAATTATTACAGGATCAAATTCTTTGAGTTTATAAGGCTTAATGAAAAGTTTTTGTTTTTCGTTAAGTCTGCGAAAAGTCTCTGAGCCATAAGATGTAAGCCAGATGTTACGGTTCTCGTAGGATTCTATGAGTTTACTAGATATAGAGTTGCTATCTAGATTCATAAAGCAGGGCGGCAGGGTAAGAGTAGAATCCTTATACCTCAGGTAATTTAGAGGAGTTGGTTCTGTCCTTCCTACTATCTTTAAATACTTACGCACAAATTCTATAGATGCTACAGGAGTTGGGTAATGATCTAAACCGTCTAACACTGTCTCTAAGTTTTCTATATTGGTTTGCAGATACTCAGAACTAGGATAGTTCACCTTTATGAGATGTTGCTCTCTAGATAAGCATCCTGAAGCATCTAATAGATATTTAATCATTCAGTTTCACTTACTTTTAGCATGTTTACTGCTCTTGCGTTTAACAACTTCTAGCTGCTTAGTTAATTTACTAAGTGCCTCTTCTGCTTCCTCTACAACAGATCGTAAAACCTGCTCATCTGAGAGTAATTCTTTAATAGATTTTAACATAGTCTCTTCTGTATAATCCCCAGAAAGAAACCACTCTACGTCATGCAATACCTCAGCTACTTTAATAAGATGATCCTTAAAGGCTTTTAACTCTGGGATTTTATTAGTAAAGGGTTCTCTAGCTATGTCATGAGCTGCGCTCTCTACCTTAAAATAAACATAATCTAAACTTCCACCGCTCATTTTCTACTCCCACTTATTGCGAAAGGCTTTAATAGTCTCAGGATACTTATCCTTAATAAGTTCCATGGCTGCCTCTGCAAACTGTCTTATTTCCCACTGTGCGTGCTCATCGGAGCGTAATTTATACCAGTGCATAAACGAACGCAAATTACAAGATGCGTAAAATTCAGTCATAAAACCAAAAGGCATTAACATTCTTGCTTGCTCTTTGGCCACTCCCTCGGCTATTAATTTTTTATAAGCTTTATAAGATTGCTCTAAGCTATCATTATAAATTTTCTTAAGTTCAGCTTCTTTTAACTCACACCAATCATGCGTAACACTTGCCTGTTTTGAAGTTTCGTGCTGCTTTCTAAACTTATCAGGGGTGTAAAATTCGTCTTTAAACTCCACGTACCTACCACTTATCTCATTATAGGACCACCCGACCCTATGCCTAATCCACTGAACATTGATAGGTTTAGGGCATCTCACTCTGAAAGAGATAAAATTATGCTCGAACGGAGTACCGTGATCATGCTTAACCAAGTAATTAATTAGTTTTATATCTCTCTCATCTAACTGTTCCTTATGTGCTCCATAAGAACAGCGAGCTGCATTCACTCCAGATAAATCTGACCCGCTGTAATCCACTAATGTTATTGAGCCTAGTGCTCCTAAATCTATACTATTCATAATTTCTCCCTTCTATCCAATCCACTAACTCTCTAATCTTCTCTGCCGCCCAACTATTTGGAAAAGCCTTACTTATACATAATAGCACAGTTACCGTTACGAAGGCTACAAAAAGTATAAGCACTGCTAACGCTGTTCCTAGTGCTAGTGATAGGGCTACCAGCCCCACTAAAGCCCCCATCATTTACTCACCCCTAAACTCTCATAGTAGAAATAAGCTGGGTTTTTCTCGTACATCTCTGACTTAAAACGAGCGTCTTCATCAGGGAGTATTTTATATTTTTTATTCTCCTCAGAAGCTACTATCTTCCCTAACCTGCATACCTCGTCAAGCTTATTGTGCAGATCTAGATCTTTTAGAAGAGCATCAATTTTTAAATTTGCTAAATCTCTATCAAGATTATTTTTAACCTCTTCGTCTGGTACACTGCCTATTAAAGTTTCAAGCTCTTTAATAGTTTCATAGGACGCTTTAAGCTCTAAATGTAATGTTTTTACTTTGCTTACTTTTTCAATTAAGTCTTTTATTAAATTTGATGGTTTATTATCCATTTCTAGTTCTCCTTTGTTGTTTCCATTATAGACACAAAAGGTTAAGAAGTCAATAAGAAATTATTAACTTTTACCGCTAGAGGAAAGACCTTTCAGTTCTTTTGTTGATGGGATGAATATGGTAGGTAGATTGTTATGCTCCATGTTCCAATTAGCTAACTCAGATTCGTAATTATAGTCTACTTCGTTTCTTATACCCCTAACTAAAAACGTACACCCAAGTCTCTGTGATTCCTAGTGGCCAATATCCCTTGGGTTAGATAGTTAGAATATTCTGAGAATATCTTAGTGGCTAGGCAGACACTTTCAAACTCGTTAAGATCATACCCTGGCGTGTAATACGCATCGTGCATCACCACTAGAAGTCCTAATCTTATATTCTTCTCCCAGTCAGTGATTTCAGCCACCTCTTCTAGACTCTTAAATACTTGCCTTATGTGGGAAGCGTTGTGGTACTTTCTACCAGGCTTATCGTAGAAATATTTTATGTAAGAATCAAACTCTTTAAGCATGTTCAGCAACTCCCTCTATGTGACCCAGTATGTGAGCTATCACTGGCACAGTAAAACCGTTACCAATCATTTTATATCTTTGGCTTTCGCTAACACCTTCGGTGTAGCCTACAGGTAAGCCCTGCAACCTCTCACACTCCGTAGTAGTAAGCCTTCTAACAATAGGTTTTAACTCTTGAGCTATAGTTTTCTTCATTTCATAAAGGCCAGTTTTAGCACCCTTGCCCCCACTGTTAGCCGCTAATGTTATCGATTTACCCTCTATAGAATAAACTCTATTGCCTTGGGGGTATGGCTTGTTGCCTATACCGCCTAGTAGCACTGGTTTAGTAAATATTAGCTGCCTATTAGAGAATATGAAATAATCGTTGGGACAGACCCTGCTGTAGCTAGCCGTTACACATAAGGCTTTATGTCTCTCAGTAAAGCCATCCTCTAGTATATCTTTTAGTAAAATGCCTTTATCTTCTGGCTGAGACACGTTAGGGATATTAGTCCAGTAGTATCTTTTCCTAGATTGAGCTGTAAGTAGAGCTGAGTTAATCATGATAGGCTCCACGCCTAAAGCTTCTGAGATTTTATCTCTGTCAGAATTTTTCATTGAGGCTACATTTTCTATTAAGAAGTACTTAGGCTTCACTGTTTTAATAACTCTTAGAGCTTCGTAGAATAGGGTAGATTGCCCTTTCTCTAAACCTGATTCTTTTTGTCTAGCAGCAATGGATAGACTGGTACAAGGGAAGCCAGCACAAAGTAAGTCTATAGCCCCAAGAGAAGCTAACTTCTCATCGTCCAGTAGAGTTATATCGCCAAGCTCTACTATGTCTGGATGATTTTTAAGAGCTATTGTAATAGCAAACTTATCTATTTCAGAAGCATAGTATTTAGATACCTCCGCCCCTATATCTTTTAGTGCTTGGTAGCACATTCCACAGCCATCAAATAAACTTAAAACTCTCATAATCTACTCTATATACTCCACAGACAAGAAAATGTGACGACTTTTAGGAGCTATTTCTTCTTGCTTTTTATATAAACCTTCTGCGAGTTTTATACGTTTCTCTAGGCAAGCAGCTATATCATCAGATCTTGTTTGCACTACTATATCCAAAGAATCAGTAAAGCCCACTGAGTCACAGAACCTATCTATCCTAAAGGAATCCTCTTTACTAAAATACATATAAAACATATCATAAAACTCGAGCATTAGCCTATGTAGCTCCTGTTTATTTATTATGTCTGTAGCTTCGTCACTAGTTTTAGTCATAAGATCAAGTATCCTATTCTCTTCTTTTAGTTTTGCGTTCTCCTCTGAGAGCTTAGCTAAGTTCTCTTTAAGTAACTCTTGCTTAATTTCTTCCTTCTCATCTTCGGGTAAACTATCCCAAAATTTCTGTAGTCTTTTCCCATAAGTCATACATCTACTTCCTATATTTATAGTCCTTTTCAGTTCCTTTATAGTATACCATAAAGTCAGATATTATAACTAACCTCTATTAAGTTACACTTACACAAGTTTTCTAAGTATCTTATTCTTTCTTCTTGCTGTTTCGTTCTAGCCGTAAGTTTGATTATGGTATTTTTTAAAACATTAAGAGAGTTTCTTAATTTATTAACTAACTTAGGATAGGTTCCAACTATGAAGTTTCCAAATTCTTTAACCTCTAAATTTTCTTTGTCTTCCTCCGTGTACCGTCTGCTGAAGTCGTATAAGCGCTTCTCCCAATGGTTATCGAAGCATTCATCCCAATTAAAAAACTCTGCCCTCATTAGAGAATAAAAATCTTTGTGTGCTACGCAAACACCCCTCACTGTCATTAGTGTGTCATCTCTATACTTTTTTAAGCTCTTTAGATATGAGCTTAAAATATCTTCAGAATCTCTATACCTATCAATTTCTTTTGCAAGTTCTTTATTTTTCTCTTTCAGGGATTCTATTTCTTGGATTAAATCCCTGCCCAATAAAGCGGCTAAATCATTTAAAAAGTTAATTAAAAATCTCATCTGTTTTTCCTTTATATCATACCACAAAGTTAGATATTATAACTTCATTCCCTATTTTGCAAGAATTACCTCCTGCGTTATCCATACCATACCTTAAGTTTATTAATTCTTTGTTAAAGCCTTTATAGGCTTCAGTAACCCATTCGCAATTATCGTAAGACATGAACCATTTAAACTTAGCTCTGTTTCTTAAGAAAAGCTTAAGTTCTTCATGATTAAACTCATCGTGTAATTTGCCCCTAAAGCCATAAAGCTTTTTAGCTGTATAGTATGGAGGATCTAGATAAACTAAAGTATCTTCGTTATTATAGCTTGCTAATAGATCTACAGCGTTCTTATTAAATACTGATACCTTTCTATGGCTAAAAAGTCTTATGCAGTCAGATAGCCTTTCAACAGAGGACTCTGTAAACCTAGATTTAAAAGCTGACTCTGAGTATCCTCCACTATCTGCTGTGCCTGAGAAAGTAATTCTGTTAAGTATAAAGAATTTAGCAGCTTGGGTTATTAAATCCTTAGACTCAAAAATTCTACAAATCTCATAAAGAGCTTTGCCGTTATCTATAAATCTAG
>JACCDP010713232.1_pt1 | contig 13597 bp, 5 predicted proteins | sample 7445841 | NCBI WGS metagenome assembly JACCDP01 (sample SAMN15323441, study PRJNA562643) | freshwater metagenome | isolation source: river surface water | place: USA:Blue River Watershed | collected 2017-08-17
CCTATAATTTTACACATATTATCATACACATAATCTCCTTTTGATTTTATATAATCATAATTTATATAAAATTTAGTATCACTTAAATACCAAGTATTTCCATTAATCATTTCATCAAATTTAGGAGACTTAGTAAAGACTATATCTGAATCGTGTAGAAATAAAACATCATCTTGTATTTCAGGTCTTGCTACAATATGTTGTTTCATTAAATTAAAATATATAGATGGATGATACGTTTTATCCGTTCTAGTATCATTATAAAAGAAAAAACGAACACTATTATAATGTAGCATTAATTTTCTCCATTCATCTGGAATTACACCATTTTCTATTCCACAAACTATATCAATGTAGTTTGGGTTTACTCCCATTTTTTTGAAATTGTTAATTAAAACTTCAACTTGCCAAGTGTAATATGGAATTGCCGGTTGACAACAAATATATCGTAATTTTTTCATAACCTTTATTTATTTTTTTTTAAATTTACAAACAATAACAATCAGGTGTAGGTACATTATATACAGGTGTAGGATATCCTGCAAATGATGATGGTGTAAAACTAACTATACTATGACAATCTCCACCTACTTCAATAGTTGATGGTGGGGTTTCCCCTTCTAAAACTCCAATACTATAAATTGGCCCTTGATATGCATTTGGACTAACACATCTTTCATAATCATAATAATCATAAACCGGTGCAGCAGTTGTAGTTGTGGTTGTAGTTGTAGTTGTTGTAGTTGTTCCACTGTAACATGCAGTTTCTCCACCTAATACTCCAGAAGTTGAATACCAATAATTTCCACCTCTAGCATAGTATCCATCCGAAGGTACGCCAGTTCCATTTGAATTATTCCAAATAGTTACGCCATTTGCCGAAGCAGCGTTTCCACCATTATATTTTGTTACAACTACGTTTGTTTCATAATTTGTACAAGCTTGGTCTCCATTTGAAGCATCATATCCATAAGTTATTGCGTTTAATGGTGCTTCAGTTGTAGTTGTAGTTGTAGTTGTTGGTGCTTCGGTTGTAGTTGTAGTTGTTGGTGCTTCAGTTGTAGTTGTAGTTGTTGGTGCTTCAGTTGTAGTTGTAGTTGTAGTTGTTGGTGCTTCAGTTGTAGTTGTAGTTGTTGGAGCAGCCGTTGTTGTAGTTGTAGTTGGTGCTTCAGTTGTAGTTGTAGTTGTTGGAGCAGCCGTAGTTGTAGTTGTGGTTGTAGTTGTGGTTGTAGTTGTGGTTGTAGTTGTGGTTGTAGTTGTGGTTGTGGTTGTAGTTGTTGTAACTGAGAAACAAGTACCTTTATCATTTAAAACACCATCACTGCTTATGATATAATAATATGTACCATCTGAATAATATCCATTCGGTGCAATAGATGATAATCCACTGTTTGTAAAAAGTTTTGTACTATTTGCCAACGTTACACCGCTATAAGAATAATATGTTGATGGAGATGATGCAAAATCATAACAAGAATTTGCAGCAGAAGAAGCATCATATCCTAAACTAAATGAAGATGGTGCTAATGTTGTAGTAGTTGGTGCCGCAGTAGTAGTTGTGGTTGTGGTTGTTGTAGTTGGTGTAACTTCACTAGTGCCCATACAATCACTACTACCAGCCTGTAAAAGTTCTATGGTTGCCCCAGCTGGTGCTGATATACTACCAGGTTGTGCTTCAATTACCACCGAATTTAAAGTTTCACTTAAAAAAACAGATGGTCCGGTAAAGCCTTCACACTCTAACCAAGACACATTTCCACTAGTACTACTAGCTAATGTTACTCTATATATGTTTACAGTTGGCATTTATTATTAAATAGTTTCGTATGGTGAATTTCCTAAAACGTCCGTAGGCCATTTGTTTTTTAATTCTGCGGCAGTTGTTACGTTTGAAAAATCAATATTTGTAATATCCCTTAGCGCTTGTTTTTTTATAGATATTTCTTGCATTTTACTTTGATTTCCATTTTCCAATGCTATCATAAATTCTATATCAAGTTCTGGAAATATTTTACTTCTTTTCTTTCTGATATGCTCCAAATGAATTTCTTTTGCTATTTCCAAGTTAAAAATAGCAGTGGTTTCATTGCCCGTTTCTAAATTCCAATCAAATTCATATGATTTAAAAAAATCATAATCAACATTACTATTGTCATTTAGAAATAGATATTTTGAACCAGATGGTATTACTTTTGATAATACAAATTCTAAAGATTCTTCATTTGGAGATGTCCAAATAACATCATTATTGTTTTTTGAAATTATAAATTTTGGTTTCATAGTATTTTTTTATCTTCCAATTACAACAATATCAACATAATCGCCAACAATTCCTTGTCCAATGTGACTCGTAACATAACCTGGATTAGCTTCATCACTTCGTTCACATCTAAAACTAAAATCAGTTGTACCTTTTGATGTTATTTGAGGTGATATATTTTGTTCAGCTGTTGCGTATCCTGGTGCGCCATTTTGTATAAAAATATGGTAATAAGTATCATCCATTGTAATATTTTCAAAATTAAGAATATATCTATTAAATGTAGTAAATGATACAGATGATGCTATATTAAATCTATGAGTGACAACATATGAAGCGGAATCATTTGCGTTAGGGCCAATATATGTTACTCTTGCAAACGCCTTTACGGCAGGTGGATATCCATACGCAATACTATATTTTGATATTGCCCTATCAACCATTAAACTACCAGTAATTTCGGTTGAGAAATTATATGAACCACTTATACCATCTTTTACTCTTAAATACTTATCATCCGCTAAAACTGATTGAAAGCCACCGCCATTAACAACAGTACCCGCGGATATAGTTTTTATCGTCACCGTACCCGCAGATGCGTTACTAATAGTTGTATCCACTTCAGAATTAAATCCATATGGAGGGTATTCACTTGGAGAACTGGTATCTTTGCTATGTGCGTAAGCGTACGCTCTTAGCGTTAAATAATACGTTACTCCTTGCTGCAAATCTGCAATTAATGTAAATTTAGTAGTTTCAAAATAATCGTTTTGAGTTGTAGGATAGTATGATATTACATATTGAAATCCATTCCACTCATAATAAGTTTGAATTGTTCCTTGAGCATATGCTTGTGCATAGTTGGAATTTGCAACATATTCGGTATATGATTGTGGTGCGTGCCCGGTTTTTGTTAAAACTAAATATGCGTTTATATATCCATCTGCATCACCGGTAGCTTGTACATAACTATTAAAACCACCTGGTAAAGTATATGTTATAATGTGTTGGCCCGATGCAGCGGCTGTAAATGAGCCATTTGCGGAAGGAATTATGTAATAATCGTATGCAATAGTACCACCATAGTATGGGTCAAGAGTCCCATCATTTGGTATACCGTTTGTTTGATTAGATGATGTTGTAAATGAAGGAATAGTTGCACTTGGATAAGATACACCGGTTGGTGATGGTAAGGTTAGTTGTGTATTTGCAAAAAATCTTAAACTTCCAGAATCATCAAATACTGCAATAGATTCGGATGGGTCTGAATATAATTGTATATTTTGGTTAGATGATATTATAGAACCTTCTCCAATTGTCCAACCACCAATTATACCATCGTTAGAATTAATTGAACCCTGTATAGTTAAATCTTCACCATTCCAAATTAATGAACCGGAAGCACCAACCAAAGATACCTTTGGAACTGATGCATCAAACCCCATAAAAATACCGTTATTACCAAATCCTTGAACTTGCGATTCCGTTACCCAACTACCAGGACCTATACTAGAACTTATTTGTCCAATTGAAATATATGGATTTGCGTTTGAACCACTTTCATTTGCGTTAAGAACAATAAGTGCATTTGAACCCTTTGCACCAATATTAATACTTTTATCAACATATTGCTCAACTGCAAATAATACATCCGTTGCTACCGAACTAAATTGTGCACCAAACGTTTCCCAATCAGTAGGTGTTGTATTTGGTTGACCCCAAGTTGCAGTATCATTTTTTGCTGCGTTTTTTGCAATATAGTATGTACTTCCAAATTTAACTATATCACGCCTACCCGCGACTAGGTCATAATAATATTTTGTTGTAGAAACATACAATCCTCTATAAACAACACCAGGTCCAGCTGCACCATCAGTACCACTTTGTCCAGAAGTTCCTCCAGTGCCACTACTACCATTAACGCCAGATGTTCCCGATGCTGCATATACGGACCAACTATTTGTTGCATTTGGTGGATATCCCGTATTTATATTTGTATCATTGGTAGAAGTATGCTGAGTTCCGCATATGTAACTTGCACCAGAATATGTAACCGTATCATCTTCATAATATGTTGTTGCGGTTTGCCAAGCTCCTCTAAAAGAACCTTCTGGTATTCCAGGTTGTCTTTGTCTAATACTACCAACTATTGTTAATTGGTCTCCATCCCAAAACATACCTTTACCAGATGTACCAGTTGTTTTAATTGAAAAACGTCCTGTTGTACCATTTGTACCATCTTCATACAACCCTAAGAAAACACCAGGTCTATTATATCCGATAATTCCCGGAGTTGTTAATGATGTCCCACTCGTACCCGCAGTTCCTTGTGTACCGGTTTGACCAATTGCAATGTATGGGTCTGGTCTTCCACCTGCAATTACAATATTTGCAAATGCACCACTACCATCTTTAGTACCAACATTAATCGTATTCTTAACATACGATTCTTGGAATATTGCAATTTGTGCTGCAACAAAGAATTCTTCGTTTCCTAAATACTGCCAATATGCGTTATCACTTGTTGTACCGGTTGGTGCTTGAATTCCTGCACCCGTACCAGGACCATTTTCTTGTATTGCACCATAGTATTGTGTTACGTTTCCGTTTGTTGCAGGGTCTGGATAAATTACGGCATCTCTACGATTACCACTTATATCTGAACCAATATAATCTATGTCATTTTTCCAAATTCCTCTCATCACAATACCAGGGCCAGTATTTCCTTCATATTGAACTGATAACGATTGTGTTTTGTATAAAACATCTCTACCTTCACAATCAATCTGATATATAATAAATGCGGTTTGATTTACTTCAGGATTTAACCATTGAGTAATTCCACCCATAATCGCTGGAGTTCCGCTAACATGAGAACCAGCAGTTAAACTTCCAGATAAAGTAATATGTGCAGATTTTGCGTAAATACTTACTCTACATTTTTCTTTCCAACCGGCTTCACCATACATATCAGTATGAGTTTCTTGCCCTGCAATTAAAGAAGCACTATTAATTAATTCAACATCACCTCTATAAACATTTATAGTTGTTGGTGTTAAGTTGTATTCAATTTCACCAGATACACGATATATAATTGATGAATTTTCATTTGTCAATGTTACATTATATGGTGCAGGTGCTATTATTTGAGAACTGAATGACTGTGAATAAAATTCAGATTTTCTACCATTTTCAAAATCAACTTTATATACAACAGTTCCAGCAGTATTCACAGCCGGGTTTGTCCATGATAATAGATTTCCTATTTCAGCAGGATTGCCTAATAATCTATTTTGTGAATTTACGGAAATGTATGGTGATTTTGAATGTATAGATGCCGAATAATATCCTAAGTTTCCAATTGGTAAACCAGCATTAGGTCCATACTCATAATACACAACCTGCGAAGAAACATACGAAGATGTGTGTATTAAAGGTACTCCTGCTTTGAATGCTCTAATTTGTGTTCCACTACCAGTAAAAGCAGTTTCCCATAGAGAAACTTGAATAGAAGTATTTTCATTTGTTAAATTTGCAGTGAATGAATCGGCTCCCGCTTTAACACCAAATATAGTAACTTCATCAACTGCTCTTACTATATCAGTATCAGAACCATCTCTTAATTCAACTCTAAATACAGCAGTTTCACCAGCAGATGTCGCATCTGCAGAACCTATAAAAATTTGGTCAGTAGTAGAGATACCATACCCCAAATCAATATATGTTGCGGAATCTGAATCATATTTAAACCATTGATAATATGCTTGAGAACTTGTTAAATTTATCGCCTGTGCGGTGAATCCAATATCTCCAATAGGTGAAATAACAACCGTGTCTCCATCAAAATTTACAGTATTTGAAGTAGTTGATAATTTAACAGTTCGGGCTTTTACTGCATCTGAATTTTTAGTAAAACTTTGCGTTGCAAATAAATTAACCGAGCCACTTCTATGCCCAGGCAAAAGAGAATATGGATATACTTTTAAATTATAAAATGCACTCGCCGAAACATAAGGTGGAAGAAAATTTGTAAAATTAACATTTCCAATTGTTGGCGAGTTTGTAGAAGTAACAGATGATATAGATGCGGTTTGTATATTACTTCCAGTTATTGATTGAAAATACCAAGTACCTCTTGCACCCGAACCTGTATAGATAAGAAAATCACTTCCTTCTTTTAATTGTATTGATGTGCTAGCAGGTGTATATGTTTTTATGAATCCAGTTTCATACGCAGATAATATTGCGTTTTGTGGATTAATTATAATTTCAATTGGTGGTGCACCATCTACTGCTTTAGTAAAAGTTTGTGCTAAACTTTGAGTATATCTTGATGACGTGTAGTAGGGATGTATTAATAAATCATATACCAAACTAGCACTTAATTCCGTCATATTTGAAATACCGGTAACTAACATTGATGATGTTTCCGTCAGATTAACTGCTCCAGACGATATCATGGATTGAGTTACATAATTTAGCCAGAAATTTCCAGGTTCTTTTGATGAACTAAATGCCAAATATCTGGCACCTTGCTTTAATTTTAATTGAGTATTAGACGGAGTGTAAGTTGATACTATTCCCTTTGCATTTGAATTTAAAGTTAAATTAGATGGTGTTAATTCAAATATAATTGTTTCATCACCAGGTTTACCTTCTGGAACAATTGTAAATGTTTTATCTACACTTATTTGTGTTAAAGTATATGGTTCAGTATATGTAAATGTTGCGGTTAAAACTTTACTTTGAGATAAAGGACTTCCTATGAACGTTGCTGGTAATCTAGCTGGAATATCTCTACCTCTTTCATCCGCAGCTACAATTGAAATGGTTGAATCTTTACTTTGACTAACCCAATACATCCAATATTCGGGAACAAAATCTCTATTAATAGACATTGATGGATAAACCAAAATAGATGCTGAAATTGGATTTTCGTTTGTACCTCTTATGTAAAACGATGCGGTTGCACTAGCTGATACAGGTCTGAAATTAAATTCGTTTCTAAAATTAATTGTAAACGTATCCGCATTATATGTTACAACAGGTGTATCTAAACCATCTTGCAAATCTTCTAAAATTTGAGATGCTAAAACCGATGCAGATGTATTAAACGCCCAATCGGATGCAGCTGATGCAGAAGATATTAAATAAATTGTTCTTCTCTTATCAATTGAATCTCTATTAAAAGTTGCATTATAATTTATTTCTTTAGTTCCTAATTCACCTTTAGTTAATCCTTGTATAAACCCACTAGCGGATGCATATTGTAAGTTTACAAATTTTTCAAATGGTGCAGAACCACTAAGAATGTGAAGTTGTATTAAGTTCCAACCTCTATCCGGTCTAGAACCACTATAAAGTTCAATATCATTAATACCATCTATTCTTACGGCTTGAATTTCCAAAGATTGAGTACTGCTATTTCTAATCTGAGTTCCTCTATATGGCCTGATAATATGATTAACACCACCAAATCCATCTAATACTGCGGTAATTGTTACCGTATCCGTTACACCCTCACATTCTCCGGTAAATGTTACCAACTGAACATCTATATCACTTCTTGAACCAGTAAAATTTCCTACTGTTAAAATTGGAACGTCTGGATTTGTTAAGTTTAATGTTCCAGGAAAAACACCACCAACATATTGAGATGCAGATAATACATTACCAAAGAAATCAATTGATGATGATGTAAAGTTTACTGAACCCGTTAATAATGTTTTTTCAATATTAAATGTAATAACGGTTGGTGGAACTGGTTGTGAACCAGAATCAAATTGAAAGTAAAGTGATGATGGATTTAAACTAAGTTTTTTCTCTATTCTTTGAATATTACCACCATCAAATAATTTAGAAGCTTCAACGGTAACGGGTATATAATTACCATTAATATCATAAAATTTAAAACGATAATCAAATGTTTCGGATACTAAACTTCTAGGTACTGATTGTACGAATGTAACTTCATTTGGAGAAAAAGAAGTTTCTTGTGATGCTTTTAAAGATATATCTGCAATATACCAATTATTTCCTTTTACTTCAAAATAAAGTTTTGGGTTTGTAATATCATCCGCTTCAAAATTAGTTGTTGATAATGTTTTTTGTAAAAATGTAGCATCCGAACCATAAATTGTAGCTATGTTTTGTTCAACACCAATTGTTGTAGTTGTATTACCTAATGTAGAAATTCTAGAACCACTTATAAATGCTCTTATATAATTAGAAGAATCACTTATACCACCAACTCTTGCATTAAAATCTAATGTATATTCTCCACTTTGATTTATACTAAAAGATTGACTTGTATGAAAGTATCCTGTTCCAGATGGTACACTTATTTTTGCAGAATTATACAAATATGTTTGGTCAAAAACAACGGTTGAATTTGATGAAGAAACCCAATAGTTTTCCAATACATCTCTACTTAATATCCCGTAGTTTTCTTCATTTTTATCAGTTGTACTATAATCTTTTAAAATTTCATTTGATTCTAAAATTACTTTTTGAACAAACTCATAATCTCCAATTTTTGATTGAGATTTTCTATATATGTCAACCGATACAACATCCCCAACAAATGTTGTTAAATCCGAAAGAGTTATTTTTGCAAATGAACCGGTTAATGCAGTTTTTAAATTACCAACGCCTTCTAGATAACTAAACGAAGCCGTATAACCCACATTGTCTATGTTTTCAACAATTCCATTAATAGTATATGGTTCGGAAACAAAAAGTTCTTTATTTGTTATTACAGAATCTACAAGAGGAGTATAATTCAATTCTGGAATACTGATTCTTGTTCCAACAACCGAACCTGTCCAATTTGTGTTATCATTAATTGTTAAACGATAAAAAGTTGGTAACGTCCAATCTGTTAATTTATCTCCAGATTGTGGTGCAATTGCAGTACCATCAATACTACCTGTTTGCGTGATAGTAGGAATTGTTGTTGAAAATAATGGTTTTACAAGTTCTTCTATTGTTACTTTAGGTCTTTTGTAAAATCTAACCTTATCTTCATTTGCTAAAAGTTTATTTACTTTAAATGTTTTTTGCCATTTAAGATTATAAACATTTTTCCATTCTTCAGGCACATCTCTTACAACGCCACCTTCATCTAGGTATTGTTTTAATTCACCCAATACCGTTATTGTAGCGTCACCTATTGGAGTATCATCGTATATATGAACGGATACAACTTTTGATGTTCCTTCAAAATATTCAGGAATACCATTACCAGGTTCCCAATAAATTGGGTCACCGTTTACATCCAGTATTTGAATTTTAATTTCAGTAGATTCTTTTAAATACGGAGTACCTTCAATTAAGAATCCATTTTTACCACCGGTAAAACTTTCTTTAAATTCTGTTATTCTAAAATAAGTTGAGTTTGGGTCATTATCAACTAAAAAAGTTCCAAAAGAACTTAATGGTTGGGTTAAAACCTCTCCGTATTTTTTAATTAATGGCATATTCTTTGAACATTATATAAAATAAATATTCCGATAATTTTTTATCTCAATAATTATATATAGAATTCTAAAGAAAAATAAAGAAGTAATGAAAAAATACGCAATGATTCAAATTAATGCCGATGTGCATCAACTTTTGAAAGAGTTTTGTAAAGAGAAAGGATACAAAATAAATGGATTAGTTGAAACTCTTATAAAAGAAAAGGTAGAAGCTTCAAAGAAACCTCTACCTAAAAATATATTACCAGTTAATCCTAAAATTTAATTTTAGAAAACCCGTTTTCCTTTTTAATTTCAATCAATCCATCTACAATATCTCTCATTTGTTCCAAGTGGGAAATTACCCAAATAAAATCAAATTGAGTTTTAAGATATTGCATCATCATAAAGAGAGATGATAAGTTATCGGAATCCAAAGTTCCAAACCCTTCATCAATTACTAAGAAGTTAGGTCGTGGTAATCCACATATGTTAATTAATGCAACTCTAATAGCTAGTCCACTAATAAACTTTTCCATACCACTACACAATTCTAACGCCCATTCCTGGTCATCATAAACAATTTTAGCATTTATGTTTTTACCATCAGTATCCATTGAAAGTGAGAAGTCAACAACTTGCGCCAATATATTGTTTACTTCACTTTCAATTACCGGCATTGCTTTTGTAATTAATTCATATGGTACACCGTCTTTTTTAACAGCATCTAAATAATAATTATATAAATCATTTTTTGATTCTAAATCTTTTACTTCCTGAATTTTAGCTTTAGTAGAATTAATAAAAGATTCAATAGAACCGATTTCTCCCGTAATAGTTAATATTTTTTTGTTGGTTTCTTTTATTAAGGATTCTAATCTTTTTTTATCTGATTCGTAATTTAAAATCTCTGCTTCAATTTTTAAATTCTTTTCAATCGTAGCCTGATTATCATTATACCTTTCTATATCCGATTGAATCTTTTCCAATTGTGTTAAAAGTAATTCGTATTGTGTATTTAATTGCTCCAACTCAGCTTCTGCTTTTTCCGAAACAATCACTCCCTTTGAATATTTGTTTCTCAACTCACTTAATTTATTCCAAACATCTTCAACCTCTGATAGTGGTTCACTTTCTTTTATTAAAGAGTGGTGTTCAATATTTAGTTGTTCCAATTCTTTTTCTTGAGTTACAACAACTTCTTTCGTTTGAATTGCATCCTTAACGAATACGTTGTTCATACAAAACTGACAATTTGGGTCATACTCATGTTGAGCCAAATGTTTTAATTTTTCTAAATTACTTTCGTATTGTGTTTCTAATTTATCTATTTGGGATTGTTTTTCGGCAAGTTTACCTTTAATATCATCCCATTGTAATTTAGCTTCTTCTATTGGAATACCGTTTACTACATCGTTTACACTTATTGATTGAGAAACCTCTCCTAATAGGTTCTGGTACTCCAAGATTTTAGCCTGTTTATCTCCCCTACTGATTTTATTGGTATCAATTTTTCCTTTAATAGAACCCTTTAAAACCTCCAAGGATTGAAGGTCTAATTTAGAATCAATTGGTGTTAGGGAAACCTTTAAATCCGAAATTTGGTTTTGTATTTTATCTCTAGATTCGGTATCGGTTTTTAACATTCCATTCAACTCTTTTAATTCGTCTTTTTTAATTTTTAATTCACCTTCCTTAGTCGCCAATTCGGAAGTAAAATCCGTCCTTTTGAAATTTTTGATTAGTACTGCCACTTCCTTAATCTCCTCACTTGCAGCCTCATACAACTTATCGAATATATCCAATCCCATAAATTGAGCAAGTAGGTCCTTTCTCTCCGATTGTGACTTGTCAATGAATAGAGCGTTGTTTCCTTGTAGAGAAAGGGCAGTCATTACGAAATCCTCATACCTTCCCACATACCCTTCAATGATTTGATTTGTATCCCTTCTCTCCGTACCATTTAGTGATTCACTCACTCCATCTACTACTTTCCAAAATTGTACATCCACCTTAACGTTTCTTCCCTTATTAATAGTTCTCGCCTCTCTCCTTATTGAGTATGATACACCTTCCACTTCAAAATCCAATTGACAGTGGAAATCAGTTTTTCGATTGTTCATAATGTGTGCCGCTTTAAACGCTCTACTACACTTATCGAACAGGCAGAAAGAGATTGCATCAAATAGAGAAGATTTACCTGCTGCATTTGGTGCAAATAATCCCATTAATCCACCTACTTTATCGAAGTTGATTACGTTATCCTCACCATAACTGAACATATTAGAGAATTCAAATCTTACCGGCTTCCATTGTACATTTCTTGTCAATTCATCTAATACTATTCTTCCATTAATCTCTTTATTAAGGGATTGTAGTCCGGCAATTTCTTCATCGGTTACAAATGGCATCATTCTTTGGATATAATCGGTAATCAATGAGTTTTGATAACTTATATCAGTTATATCATCCAATTCTAATTTAGAATCTCTATCACCGGTTTTCTTTTTTGCCAAACTATCAGTTCGTATGGTTGTAAAATCATCTACACCATATTTCATTTTAATTTCGGTGATTGCCCTTTTAGTATCTGCCGCATCAGTATCTGCAAATCTTACCCTAAGCCTTGGATAAGTAGGTAAATCAGTAACGTCAGGAACAACTCCTGCGATAATATCCATGGTGTAATAACCATAATCGTTTTTAATATCAACTTCTTCATATGTTAATGTTTCTAAATCCCAAACTAAGAATCCGTGCTTATCTAATGTTTCTCCAAAGTTTTGTTGTACCAAAGAACCAGCATATACACACTTACACCCCTTTGGTGAAATCAACTCTTGTCTTTTATGTATATCTCCTAATAGTGCCAAATCAAATCCATCAAAAAGGTCAGTTGTAAAATGACGGGATGATACTACATACCCAACATCGGTTTGCGAATGGTCAACGGGTCCATGAAATAGAGCAACTTTTAATCTTGCAGATTGTAAAGTAAAATCATCTGCCATTACCCAATTTTCTTTTTTATCAAAAATTGAGAATACTGAGAATGCCACACCATCTATCCAATGTACCGAAGTGTCTTTAAGATATGTGAAATTAGGAAGGTTAAGTGCCTGTACAATTGGAGAAAGAACATCCAATCGGTCTTGATTGTTCATATTACAATCGTGATTACCAGCAATAAGAATTGTTGGACAAGTATTTGAACACTCTGTAAACAGCCAAGTAATCTCCTTAACCAATTCAGGTGACATTTCTAATTTAGCGTGTGCAATATCACCCGCTAAATAAATGATTGAATCTTCCGTACCTCTTTTACGGATTTCTTCAAACATCTTTTCAAATACACCTCTAAACTCTTTGTGCCTCTTTACGTTACGGATGTGTATATCCGCAATATGATATATTCTTTTTAAATTCATATATTATTTAACTTTGCCATCATCAAATCTTCCCAACTTGTCTCTTTGGCATCTTTTAGTAGTTCATTTACTTTTTGAAAACCCATCTCACCGGCATCCTTATCAGTTGGAATAATATTACGAACTCTAATACCATTCTTCATAAACCAATCAGTATGCTTTGTAGAATCTTCAACGGCATCAGCATCTAACATAATCGTTACATCCTTAACACCTTTTTCTAATATTTTATTTTTGAGTTTGCTTAGTAAGAATTTTCCTAATAGTGGAATTACATTTCTTTTAACTGAGAATGAATCAAACACACCTTCAACTAAGGTAATTGGTTCATTCCAATTTACCATCCCATCAAATACAATAACATCTCTGCTTATTGGTGGGTTCTTATACTTCATCTTTTCATCTTCGTAAAATGAGCGGGCTACAAAGTAATTAAGGTCACCATTCTCATC
>JACCDP011408358.1_pt1 | contig 13594 bp, 7 predicted proteins | sample 7445841 | NCBI WGS metagenome assembly JACCDP01 (sample SAMN15323441, study PRJNA562643) | freshwater metagenome | isolation source: river surface water | place: USA:Blue River Watershed | collected 2017-08-17
CATTTTGATATGAAATACACCCTACTTTAGTATTTTTATCTTTATAGTCTGGTATAGCATATCCGTTTCCAAAACATAATTCCTTCTTGTTACAAGGCTCTTTTTCTAAGTTTTTCTTCATACTTAACAATTTATAAGGAGACTGAGAACACTGCGGCAAGATACATTCTTGTTTATCAAGATTAACTCCAGCCTTATTTAACATTTTTTGATTTAATAAAGTTTTAAAACTTAATGGAAGACTTGTTAATGTATCATTATTTTCATAATTTTGGAAGGTTAAACATCCACATACTTCTCCCTTTGTAAATTTTCCAAGATCATATTTAGTTCCTGTTCCTCCAGCCAACATTTCAGGTCTTAGACAGTAATTTTTTATCCCTCTATCACAATCAACATCACTTATATTACAAGCCTTCTTACAAAGGTCATCTTCTATATTATAAATTTCTTCCTTATATTCATCTATATAAGATGTACCACACCAATTACCTAATAATACCTTACATTGGTCATTTGGAAATGAGTTTGGAAAATTATTATTCACTTTTAAGTTTAAATTTTCCCTACAAACGTGTTTTTCAACAGTGTCATCATTATATTGCTTATCTGAGAGTAATTGACAACAGGTTAATTTATCCACATCACCTATCCATTTATATAACCCATCTTTAACGTTATAATTTAAACTTCTATATTTACCAATACCTTTTAACCCAAAACCTCCATCGTGATATGATTCTATATTTATACCCATTCCTCCAACTGATAAAGATATACCAAAAAACTCAGGCTTTTGTTCAAGCTGTTTAGTATCAAAATCATTATAATAAAACGTTAATTGAGATATAAATTCTCCTCTAATACATTCACCTCCAAACCAAGATGTATTTGGAGGAAATGATTTTATAGTTACACTTCCCCCTTCAAAGAACACATATTCTGTATTTATAGTATTATCAAAAAATCTTCTATAAGCCGCACATAAACCTATAATTGGAAAACTTTGATTTGGATAATCTCTTGCAGGACTATACTTATACCATATACCGCAAAGAGCTGAATCTTGGAAGCTTCCATTTAACAATATTTTTTTACTTTGTATTTCACTCCATCCAATACCCTCAATATCTTTTCTATTAGATTCAAATAAATCTATCTTACCTGTACCCTCATTATATCCTTTCCATCCAGATACTTTTGATATTTTTGTGACATCAGCATAATATAACCCTGATAACCTGACAACATAATTTTGATTTGGAACAATTTCTATCCCCATAATTAAGTTTCTCATCAAGCTCCCATCATCAGGATTTATACAATCTTCATCCATAGGTAAATTTATACTCTTATTTTTAATTTCCATATCCTGACTTTCTGTCTTAAAATAACCAACTACAGGTAATTTAGGCCCGTAGTTAATAGTTAAATTTGCCATATTTTTTCCAGGGATAAGATACTCATTTTCTCCTCTTATTTTAGTAATCTTACCATAAGGGTCATTTCTCAAATCGTAGCATCTAGGGTCATCATTACCGGATGTTGAATTAAGAGTTCCAGAACACCCAGATATACCTTTTGGAATTTTTATAAAATCGTTAAGGTTATAAGACCCTGTATAAGGTATCATACAAAAATTATGACCGTTTTCAGTTGAAGTGTCGCATTCCTCGCTCATATTTATTATTATAAAAGAAAAATTTTCTTTTATTATTACAAATATGAATGCAAATTGCTATTATATAAAAGAACCTTTAAAACTTCAAGATAATTGTGACGGGAAGGTTGCTAAATACACTATAAAAGTCCTCACTCCTGCAAAAGGAAATGGTGTATGTAAATTTAACCTGAAAGATGTTAAAAATGGAGATATCGTAGAGGTTCCTTGTAGCAACGATGAATGCAACATTGATGAATATAACTCGGGAAATACTTCCTTTAAGAACGCTGTGCTGTGCCTTATAAAATCATTTACTGATACATTTGCCAGAGATTTTCCGTCAGGTCCTGGAAGCTGTTCTTCTGATAAAGTTATAAAACAAAATTTTAAGCTTGTTGTAGGCCCTGGAGCTGACCTTGGTAATTGTGAAGTAGAAGTAAACCAACAAATAGATGCAACAAGTATAAAGCTTTGTGCAAACATAAATGAAACACTTAATAATTTTGAGGGTCAGGCAAGACAAGATTTTATAACAAAATTATTGGATAAAGTTATAGCATCTCAGCCTCAAAGTATTAAGAAAAAACCCGAGTTTCTTTCTCGTTTTAAGCAAATGATGTTGGACCTTTTAATGGTTAGTCAAGGAACTGTAAATTCAAAATGCTCTCAGTCCATATCTATAGGTCAAGATCAAAATGTATATCTACTTGGAAATATAAAGTGCGAAGGTTCAAAATTTAAATTCTCTCAAGAAGCTATTCTTAATGCTTATATGTCTTGTATAACTTCCCCTGTAATGGATCAAATGACAAATGATGCATTGCTAAAAAAATATTATAATATGAGCGAGAATGCAGACTGTGAATATGATGACACAGAAACTGTCGAAGCTTGTAACGGTTCAATTATAAAAAGAAAAGTTAATATTTTAAAACCCCAAAGAGGAACCGGTAAATGTCCTTATACTCAAAATCAAATAATATCAGTTCCTTGTACCTTTGGAAAATGTCAGGTGTCAGACTGGACTGAATGGAGCCCTTGTTTAATAGATGAAGTTCAACATAGAAAAAGAACTATCACCCTTCAAGGTAAAGATTGTCCGTCTTTATATGAAGAACAAAAATGCAAATATGAACCTATAAGAAGTCGCCCTAACGCAAAACCTGAAACTCCAAAGAGAAAAACAATATATGAAGACACCGTTGGATTATTTTATTTATTTTTTTCACAAGGACCTTCTGCGTTACAGGGAAAAGATAAGATTATAACTTATGCTTTCTTATTATTCTTTCTATTAGTATTTATTTATGTTATTTTTTTCTTATTATTATCTTAAATGAAGTTCTTCATAGTATTAATTATACTATTGTTACTTGTAACCTTCTTCTCTAGTAAAGAAAAATTTGCCGAGGAGGATGACTTAACATTAAGCTGTAAATATAGCTTAAACTTTTATAAAGCAAATGAAGAATTATGCAAGTCTAAAGTAGGCTCAGAATGCTCTATTAAATCTTTTTTAGTTGATAACGGAGAGGCCTGTCGTATTCTTGGTTATGAACCTTGTTCCGCCTTAGAATATATCTTGACACACGAAAACGAATGTAAAAATATAATTAACCCTTTAACTAATAAACCATATGACCCTTGTTATTTTACAGACTACTTTAAAGACAATAAATCCATCTGCAGAAGAAAGGGTATTGATGCCTGTAAATATGATACACAATATCTATATGAAAATATACCAGAATGTAGGCTTGAAGGAACCGATGTATGTAAAATTGATAAAACATACCTTTTGAAAAACCCAGAAGAGTGTAGAAAATATGGAGTTGAAGCTTGTAATGAAAAAGACTTTAGATACTCTAGAACTGAAGATTGTATTAATCTTGGTTTTAATGTTTGTGGGGAACCTGACTTTTTAAAAACACCAAAAGCAAATATTTGTAACTTTGGTAAAGAAGGAATTATAAATGACAAAACAAGCCCTTGTGGATACGATGAATTTGTAAATAGTAGCGAAACCAATAAATCTCTATGCTGTTCTAAAGGAAAACTCTCAGCAGAAAAATGCCCTGAAAATAACCCTTGTCAATTGAATGAATTCTATATTAAAAATAACCCTGAATTATGTAGAATAAACGGATTTGAACCTTGTAGAGAATCAACTTCGTATAGACTTGATAATCCTTTAGAATGTAAAGAGAAAGGTTTCAACCCTTGTGCTAGCGATAAATATCGATTGGAACATTTAACAGAATGTTCGGTTAAATCTTGCGCTGATGAAGAATATAGAAAAAATAATACAGAACAATGTAAAGACCTTAAAAAAGACCAGTTATAAGAAGTAATATAAATATTATAAAAATTACTATTATTAAGTATCCTATACGCTTGTCTTCTAAAATAGAACTTTTAACAGTTCCTATACCCGCACATTTTTTATTTACTATAACCTTTTCATTATCCTCTGTAACCTCAACATTAGCATCAATTGTATCTTCAAACACTTCCGTGCAGGTTTTACCTCCATTTTTCTGTGGAGTTAAAATTTTATATAACTCAACCCCATTTCCTGTTTGTATATCACACCCTTTTTGATAAGGTATATCTTCTATTTCACAATCTTGCGGTTTTTCACAACTTGTTTTTACGTATAATTTATTGTTTGAAAAAATATTCTTACTTGTATCCTTTGTATATTTACTTCCAAATGTCTTTCCAACATCACTACAACTCTTTCCATTATTTGACGGAGGCATCTTAACATCAAACTCAAATGTCTTCTCTCCATTAATACACAAACTAGAGGTAGATGATGGCTCTTCGCTAAACACACAATCTTGATCGAATTTACATTCCTCTATTAAAGGCACATTTAAATTAACATTACACTTACCTCCATTTAAAGCCTGCCTTTTTATAAATGGTATTTTCTTTATAACACTTTTAGTACCATCAAAATAACACTTTCCGTTATTTGAAGATGGATCTATCCTATAATCCACAACACAATCTCTACAAGGAATTGATGCAGTTGCTGTTCTTCCTGATATACTAACTGAAACAGAATTATCCTTAAACAACTGTGGAACCTTCTCTAAAACCGCACTTTCACAAGTCTTTCCATTACCCGAACTAAAAGAATCTATATTGAAACTCATACTTCTCTTTCCTGAAACACAACCATCATCTGGCGTCTTTACTGAAACCTCACAATCTTTATCTGCAGTACAATCTGTAACCTGAATACTATTATCAACTTGACAAGCCTTCCCTTTATTTTTAGGCTGAGCTAAAACCTTTGTCTTTGTTGCTTTTACCTTCCACTTTCCATCCTCCAAATAACAGCCTGTTGTAGTCTCAAATCCCATCTCGCAATCTTGACAATCAGTATATATTATACCCTCTTTTGTTTCTTTTATATATTCTATTCTTGGATTTAATACCTTCATTTCAGGTGTAAGTAATGTCTTTAAAGCATCTATAACATCATCTTTATTAACAGTGTCTAACTCTTGTTTATATTTTGTAGTTCTAATACCATTAGTACAAACATCGAAGGTTGGAGTTAAGTTTATCTTAGCACATTGCAAACTGTCTAAATTCGTGGAACAAGTTCCCCCATCTTTCTCCTCTATAACTCTCTTTGCAAACACACCTTGACCGTTCTGTGTATCACACTTGGATAAAACTGAATTCTGACAAAACTTTGATTTATAAGCACTACAATTTGCAGTCTGATTTATAGTCAATTTTCCTATTCTTCCTTCATTATTAATTACGGCTGTCTGAATACATATATTCTTATCTTCACAAGTACCTTTATCTTGTATAAATCCTTGCATAACATATCTTCCTTCTCTATTTACAGGATATCCTTGACCTCTTGGAACTGTTTGTACCCTACATAAAGGATTTACGGCACAATTTTGATTACATTGTAATGGGTCATCTGTGTCTATATTTAATACCTTCTTTGCAGGCTTATTATTTCTTATATTCATTGTATCAGCTATAACATCACAGTCTCCCTTTAAATCTTTTGTACTTGCAAAACAAGAACACATATCAGGGTATAATATCTGATTTACACTTCTACCTATCTGTTTAGATCTCTGTATATTTTCAAGCTTCTTATCGTAAAAACTTATTCTCTTATTAAATTCATCCACAACAGGTTTTGCCGACACACATTGTTTAGAACTACTTCCCCACCTTTGAAATGCGTCATAATATTTACCTCCTGCACTACAATAACTATTCCACTCTTGAGTTACAGGAGGTATATACGGTGTCCAATCAGGATTTCCTATCTCCATTGAAGCTGCCATAGAATTCATAAGTCCAATGTTATTAAGTTCAGCTTGATTAGGTCCTTTATTAACTCCTGTAATAGGGTCTATGTTATCAACACTGGATGCCCTACATCTATCCACATACATTTTATATTTATCCGTGGTATATGTAACCCCTGGAAAAGCTTCTTCATATAATTTACAGTCATCCAATGCTTGTTGATATGGGGCTCTTTTAGCTATTAATTTATTTTTTTCAGCGGTTGGACCTACAGGATCCTCAATATTATTACAAAACTTTTTGAGCTCATAATCACACACAATTAAGTTAGTATTATCTCTAACATCCTTTCTACATCCATTTTTTAAACAGTAATTTGTCGAGAACTCTGGACTGTCAAATTTACAAGTTTTTCTATATAAATCAGCACACTGAGTTGAGCCTGGACTTACTCTATTAGTTCCAAACCCACATTCTCCATCTCCTAATATTGCTCCAGGAGAACAACATAATTTATTGGTGTTATCAAAGTGTAATATATACAATGTGTTTACAGCATTATCTCCTTCAAAATTTGTCCATCTTTCATTATTTGCCATAAAAACAGATGTATATGTTAGAACTCCAGGGTCTATTGTAGTATCTGTACTACTATCATCTATAAGATTACCATTCTTTTTACCATCTCTATTATAATAACCAACAATCGACCAAGCATTAATATCACAACCTCCTTTTGTTCCGTCAGAACCAGCAAACTTAGTCCCTCCTTCCCAATAATAGTTATCTGTACCTCTTTTCAACCCTCTAAAAGATAAATTCTCTAAATATACTCTATTTACAGCTCCATATAACTGTATTGTGTGACTTCCAAGTCCATCAAACCAATATCCCCATCTTGAACCAGGTGCAATATAAGAATCATTATTACTTTTTAGTTTATAACAAGTTGCTCTTTCATTAGTATATCTATCTTTCTGTTGGCCCTCTGTGTTTAAAAAAAAGTTTGGCCCTACTTGGACTGGGTCTATACCTAATCTACTTTCACACGGATCTCCGTTAACCGCATTATCTAATACAAAATATTGAAACATATCACTACAAGGTATTGCGTATAAAGGGTCTTTCTTAACAAAAACAATCTTTTGATCAAATATATATCTTGGACCTATATCATAAGTTATACCATCCGTATGAGTATATCTTCTATATGATACATCATTTCTATACTCATCCCAATTCATTGGAGTACTTATAAACATATCACTTAAAGAAAGCCAACCCATAGGTGGTAATATTCTTATCATATATGCTTCAACAGCTCTCCTTCCTAAAAGCTGACCTTGAATATGAAAACACCCATTACCATATCTTTGAGCCCAATCACTATTAAACGACGAATTACATTTTCCACCTCCAGCATCCCCTGGATTTAGGGAAGCTTTGTATCTTTTAAGTTCAGGGGTTTGTTCCCCGTTATTATCAATTAACCAAATATAGTATTCTCTTAAGGTCATTATCCAAAAAGGAAATGTATCTTCTCTCCTCATCTTTATAATATATTTTGATAAAAAAAATATTATAAGAAAAATATAGCGAACAATATTATCAATATAAAAACAACTATAGCTATAACTCCAAATTTATTCGTATCAGCTTTTCTCTCTAATTCTTCAATGTTTGGACAACTCCCCTCTACTATAACCTTATTTTCATCTTCTTCTACACTAAGGTTAGTATCATTCACAATCTCTCTCACTACATCTTCACAAGTTTTTCCCCTTCCTTTAGACTTAAAAACTATATCATAGATATCCTTTCTTTTACCATTTTCACATTTTTCTGACTTTAATTCAACCTTACAATCAGAACTTATTTCACAGGATGAATTTACCGTTAAAGTCCCATTTGAATAATCAAAGGATGAAACATTATTATATTCTTTACTAATACGTTCCCCTACCTCTTCGCAAGTTTTACCTCCTCCACTAGCACTATTATCTTTGATATATTTTATAGTTCTTATACCTTGATTATCATCACATTCATCACTTGAAGACTTAAAAGAACAGTCTTGATTTATATCACAATTTTCAGTTATACTTGCCTTTGTTATTACTAAATTTAGTTTATCAGCAGGACATTGCCCATTAGATGTCGCTTCTTTAATAATCTTTGCAAACTTCTTCTTAGTATATTTACCATCACTTCCTAAAGTACATTTACCACCTGGTTGATTCTCATCTTCAACATAATCAACAATACAATCATTACAATTAACAGAAGCCTTTATCGTATGATTATTATAATCAGTTTGTATTGTCGGATTATTCAACTCATTTCTAACCATTGAAAGTAATACATCAGAACAAGCCTTTCCGTTACCCGACTGATAAGACAAAATATCATATGTATAACTATAGCTTCCATCTACACAATAATTATCTTTTTTACTAAATCTTAAAGAACAGTCTTTATCCAACGGACAATCCACTGGCAAAAGCGTATTATTAATTCTACATACTTCTCCACCATTTTTCTGAGGTGTTAATACATCAGTCAAACTAAGATATTTAGTCCATTTTCTGTTATTTGAAACAAGAGTACAATCACCTCCTGTATACCCTGTTACACAATTTTTACATTCAGTCTCTGCTGTAACTATATTTGTAACTGGATTATAAGTAACATTAGAACCTTTAAATGTAGATACAAAAGATGGTTTAAAATTATCGAGTGTTCCCATATTATTTATAAGATGATTTGTTGCTGCTTCTACATCCGGACGAAATGCCTGTGAAAAGGTATTCACAAAATTATAACTTAGTTTCTCCTTTTTCTTATCACAAGAAACTGAACCAACATCTACCGGGTCAATTATAAACTCAGAACATACAAACTCAGTTCCAGGGTCAGCACACTGTCCTTCATCCAAATCTTCTAATAAATATTTTTTATAAGTATATTTATTTCCGTTCACAGAAGCTCCAGTGCAAGGACTATATTTTGATCTCGTACAAACCTTTTGTAATACTGTCTTACAATTTGCAGACTGATTTATAGTCAATCTTCCTATATTATCTCCCGTCTGATTTACTGTAACATCTTGAACGCATAAATCTATTTCCTTACATTCATCTGGAAAACCTGCCCCTAAAACTACAGGATTATCACCCCTTGTCATATTATATGGAATCTGTGCCCCTAATCTACACAAAGGATTTATCCTACAAGATTGATTACACTGATTTGGATCTTTCACATTCAAACCAAGCGCATTTTGAGCTTTTATATTTCTCTTTATACCAAGAGCATCTACATAGTAATTACACATTGGAACTAAAAAATCCCTCCCCATAAAACAAGCACAATAATCAGGGTATTTTTTATAATATGGATAATCTTCAGCTGACACTGATAAATCCTTTTTTATGTTACATAAAGTTCTATAATCTGCATCACAATTTCCAGGTTTAATACTCCTTGGATCTGTCTTACAATATTCTCTTTGACAAAATTGACCGAAGAAATCCTTTGGATTAGAACTCGTGCATATACTTTCCCCTATTTTTTTACATCTAGGATTGTTACTGTTCAAAGCATTTTGACCAGCTCCACATTCTTCTCCCAAGTTATTATTCTTACAACAAAATTGAACTGACTTTGATGTCAATATTAAATAAAGCTTTCCAGACCCTAAACTTAAATTTAAATATTTTGGCTTACCCGGCTCCCTCAATAATTCATCTTCTATATTATTGACATTATTTAACCCAAATCTATCAAAGTATAAAACAGATGATAATCTACCTGTAAATGGAGGAATTAATCTTCCAAATGGTGCTCTATAGATACTATAATCCTCTACATATTTTTTAGAATAAGATGGGTCAAAATTAGTAGGGTTTCTAATAGTTCTTAAATCATATCCAGACACATCTTTTTTAGGGTAAAATTCATAAGTCAGCGTACCTGTAGATTGACCTTCTTTTTTAACATAATAATCAATCTTATTAGACCCTTCCGTAGGAACTGTATTTGTTGTCTTTAAACAATACCCCCACTTATCACCCCAAGCTCCTCCGCCGTGTATTATATTATAACCTTTACATCTAGCATCATTTGTACATTCGTTTCTAGCATTTTCAGCCCACTGAGGCCCTCCTGGATTCTCTACACATCTTAAATCATTACCAGACACATCCTTATTAAGATATTCTTCATATGTTGGAAGTGGAACATTTTTTCTATAATAATCTATCTTATCATTTGCAGTAGGTATTTCAGGTGAAGTTTTTAAATAACATCCCCACCCTTGACCGAACCCAAAACCTTGACCTGGTTGTATAATATTATAACCTTTACAAGCTGGGTCATTATCACATTCAGTTTTACATACTTGAAAATTAGGCTCTGTTATATCTACAACAAAATCCTTACTTACTCCCCAACTTGAATTATCATCAAGCCTTACAAAAGGGTCAAAGAAAGTTGGATTTTGTTTTGCAAATATATTATTATTACCATCTTTCTCAAGCACATATAACTGTCCTCCTAAATTAACATATCCTGCAGGTGGATTTACACCAAGATAATATGGATACATAATATCAATTATTTGACTATCCATTTTATTATTTACATAATAAAAAATAAATTGATTTTTTATTATAACTTTCATTATGTTATATCATCATAATGAAAGCCTTAATTTTTACTCTACTAATAGCAACATCATTTGTCCTCGAAGTGGTGTTGATAAGTATGTCAAAAGACATATCTCAAAGAACCCCTCAAATCATCTCCAAAATTATACTAGCAGTATCACTTGTATATACTTTATGCACCTTTATAATATGGGGAATAAAACCCTGTCAAGAATATATCAAAATACCAATTATAATGCACTCTCTAAACATCGGAATAAAACTCATCTCTACAATAGTATTTTCAGTCTTCTACTACACCGAAAATTATGTATCATCTTTATATGTTATACTCTCTTATTTAATCTTTATGGTATCCTTTATATTACCTTTTATATTTAATGATAATTCATCTACTATTTCCCCTCAAAATATTCAACCCATTCAAGAAGTTATCATCCAAGAAGAAGTTAAACCTGACATAAAAATATCTGTTTTCACCTCTAACGAACCCTCCTCTTGCACTATCTGTTTGGAACCTTTTATTCAAGATGAAACTGTTAACGAAACTAATTGTGGTCATACTTATCATATAAAGTGCATGGAGACCCTCATAAACAATAAAATTAAAAACTGCCCTGTATGTAGAGCTAATCTTTATAAGAAATATGATGTTATAGTTTAAATTTAAATTGATTTTTTATTTTTATAACTTTCATTATATCATCATAATGATTTTTCATGATAATGATAACACAATGAGGCTCTTATATCTTGCTCTAATATTCGGAACCTCATTTGTAACCGAAATAATAATGTTAAACATGTCAAAAGACATACAGGAAAGAACCCCTCAAATTATCTCTAGAATTCTACTATCCATATCTCTTGTATGTACTTCGATTACCTTTATAATATGGGGAATAACCCCCTTCCCAAAAAAAATTAATTATAGAAAAATATCAATGATAATGCACTATCTAAGCATCGGAATAAAACTCATATGTATAATAGTTTTTACTGTATTCTGCTTTATCGGAACAGCAGAATATATAGAATATATAAAATATATAGTATTATCATTTATGATATTCACAGTATCCTCTGTATTACCTTTTGTGTTTGAGTATAAATTAACTCCGCAAGACTTTCAAGAAGAAGTTATCACTCCCCCGTAACATAAAAATCTCTATATTTACCTTCGATGAACCCTCATAAACAATAAAATTAAAAACTGCCCTGTATGTAGAGCTAATCTTTATAAGAAATATGATGTTATAGTTTAAGATTATTTAGAAGCCTGTTTCATCTTCTTTATAGCCTTTTTTACAGCTTTAGCTGGCATCTTTTTACCTTCTAAAGTTCCGGCCTTTTTAAGCTCATTCAACGCATCATCGGTAAGTGTTAATTTAGAGTTCAAATCCGACAATTCTTTCTCGTATCTTCTTGCTTCTCTTTTACTTATATTACCTTCTGTTTCTTCTATAGCTCTTTGAACCCTATCTAAACATTCATTCTTTTCCTCAACAATTTTATTTCTTAAATTTTCAGCGGTAGTTCTAAGAATATTTATGTCTTCTTGTAACACAAGCCTATCAGCTTCACATTCCATGTCTTCTCTGTTTGCTTGTTCTAAAGCTTCTTTTATCCTTTCATTATCGTTTTGAATATTAAACAAGGAACCTTCTAACTGCAATCTCTCATTTGAAAAATTCTCTGTCAACTCTTTATTCTCCTCAAAACACTCTCGAGATTTTTCAATCGCTACTCCAAGAGAAGCATCAAGGTTATCATTAATATCCAACATCTCATTGTAAGTATTCTTTAACATCTTATTATCCTCCTCTAATTTTTGTATTTCTTCCTCTGCTGCAACCATATCATCGGCATATTTATTTGTATATTTTTCTATGGTGTTTTCAGCATTAATAAGTCTTTGTTTTAAAATACTATTCTCATCAGCAAGCTTCTTAACACTATCCTTTAATTCATTAGTCTCATCCACAAAACGACCTATAACCTCTATACGTTCTTCTATCTCAGCATTCTTATCGTCTATCTTTCTTTCCCTAACATTTAACTCTTCAATCAAGTTTAATTTTTCATCTTGTAATTGTTCTATTTGCTTCCCTAAACCAGATATCATATTTGCATTTTCTTTTAATGCTTCTCTCAAATTATTATTCTCTTCATTAACTGATAAAACTTCTGATTGATAAGCTTCAATATCAATCTTGTTCTTCTCTACAATCTTTACAAGTTGTTCTACCTTTTGGTCATAGCTTCTTGTAGTGCTTTCTAAGTTTTCTCTCAACTCTCTATATTCACGGTCAATTTGCTTTTTTAAGTCTTGGGTTAAACATACTCTATTCATAACATCAACACTTGAGTTTGCACTATTAATCATATCTACCAAACGGTCATATTCACCCTTCACTATTGAACATGCCTTAAGCCTACTATCTAAGTCAGCACTTGTAGTCTTATACTGTTCTCTGTGGGTTAAAACCTCCTTTAATTGTTTCTTTAAAGACTTTATCATATTAGCCTTTGACTTAGACACACATTTGGGGAGTTTTGAGGAAAGAGATGATGCAGTCTTCTTAGAGACCTTTCTGCCTTCATAGTAATAAGATTTTCTACCTTTACTTTTATAGCACTCAACGGACATCTTTTTATAATATAAAAAATATTATAAAAAATTATTTTCGTTTCTTTAAAATCAAAAAGATAGCTATAGCTAAAGCTATAGTACAAAGACAGATTGAACCCTTATTTTTATCTGCAAACATATAAAGACGTTGAGAGAAGGTAATATGCTGGTGATGATGATCACCGTGGAACTTCTCAATGGTTCCACTACATAAACTACATCCTGACATTTATTATTTAAAGAAGATAATATTTTTAAATAAACTATGAAACTGATAGACGCATTTATATTCTATAATGAAGAAAAGATGCTTGACTACCGTCTTAATTACTA
>JACCDP010027192.1_pt1 | contig 13590 bp, 12 predicted proteins | sample 7445841 | NCBI WGS metagenome assembly JACCDP01 (sample SAMN15323441, study PRJNA562643) | freshwater metagenome | isolation source: river surface water | place: USA:Blue River Watershed | collected 2017-08-17
GAAGAGATCACCCTGGAAACTCGCACCGGAGATTTTGAGGTCGATGGTCTAGTCTCAATCGAGGATCTCCTTGATGACTCAGGAATTGAAATTCCTGAAGGGCCATATGAGACAGCAAGTGGCTTTGTGATGCACTTTTTAGGACGAATTCCCGTCGTGGGCGATGTGGTTAAGGTCAATGGAATTCGAATCGCAGTGCTCACAATGGAAGGTAAGCGCGCAGGGCGTCTATTGATCTCGCGGAATTGATATTTCATGCAAGAATTGCACACATGAGTCAGAAGCGCGTTCTTTCGGGTATCCAACCCACAAGCGACTCTTTTCATCTCGGAAATTACCTCGGCGCAGTTAAGCAGTGGGTAGAGCTACAAGAGTCTCACGATACTTTCTATTGCATTGTTGATCTTCACGCACTCACCGTTGAAACTGATCCAGCGCTTTTGCGCCAGCGGACACTGGCTTCAGCCGCCCAACTTCTTGCTCTGGGAATTTCTCCAGAAAAATCAACTCTCTTTGTGCAATCTCAAGTCCCACAACATAACCAGCTCGGTTGGATTATGGAGTGCATGGCCGGCTTTGGTGAAGCAAGTCGCATGACGCAATTTAAAGATAAATCAGCAAAGACCGGTTCAGATTCGGCGCGAGTAGGACTCTTTACATACCCAATGTTGCAGGCTGCAGATATTTTGCTCTACCAAGCCGATTTAGTTCCAGTAGGTGAAGATCAACGCCAACACATTGAACTCACCCGTGATTTAGCGGGACGTTTTAATGCACGCTACGGTCAAACATTCCAATTGCCAGAGGCCTATATTCTCAAGGCCGGTGCAAAGATCAATGACATTCAAGACCCTACCTCGAAGATGAGTAAGTCATCAGGTTCAGTTGCCGGAGTCATCGAGATCATGGATACACCTGAGGCTAATCTCAAGAAGATTAAATCTGCGATTACAGATGCTGGCCGTGAAGTTCGTTTTGATCAGAGCGAAAAGCCGGGGATAAGCAATCTACTTACTATTCATAGCTCCTTAAGCGGTACCAGCATTGCAGATCTTGAAAAAGAATTTGATGGCAAAGGCTATGGCGATTTCAAAACAGCAGTTGCAGAGGTAGTGGTCGAATACTTGCGACCTATTCGCCAGCGTGCACTAGACCTTCTCTCTGATGAAAAACATTTGATCGATATATTGCACAATGGAAGTGCTAAAGCGCGCGAAGTCGCCGGCGCAACTCTTGATGCAACATATAAAGGCTTAGGAGTGGTGAGCTAATGAAGAAGATTCTCTCCGCACTCGCTCTTTCTGCAATGGTGACCTCTCCATTATTGGCACCGGTTGCTTCGGCAGCGAATCCAGTTATCTGTCTTGCCTATGACACGGGTGGTCCAGGCGATGGATCCTTTAATGATGCCGCACAAGCAGGACTTAAAGTTGCAGCAAAGAATTTAGAATTTACACTTGAAACAACCGTGACTGCAGGAGATGCCAAAGACCGCATTGATCGCCTCACTGCTTTAGTGAAAAAGGATTGCACCATAGTCATTGCAGTGGGTACAGGCTATGCAGCCAGCCTTAAGGAGATCTCGCGGCAGTATCCAGAGACGCAGTTTGCAATTCTCAATGATGCAACGGTAGATGCTCTCAACGTGACCTCAATTGTCTTTGCTGATGTTCAAGGCGCATATTTGGCTGGCTATGCCGCAGCACTTGCCAGCAAAAGCGGCAAGGTAGCAATGGTTGGCTACGCTTCCCAAAAAGAGTTGTTCGAAAACGGATTTTCCCCAGGAGCTAAGGCTGCGAAGAAATCTGTTGTCACCACCGTTAAATACATCGCTTCTTCGGCAAGCGCTGCAACCTCATCACTTCTTCGCGCGGGCCACGATGTGATCTTTTTAGCTACAACAGGTTCTGCGACAGAGGTTTTCAACACCGTTGTGGCTTCAAATAATTCAAATAAAAGCAAGGCAGCATCTGGGTTAATAACAGTTGAGCCAGATCAATTTCTCTCTGTTACTTCTTCAACCAAGAAGTTCGTTCTTGCCACAGTAGTCAAGCGAGTTGATCTTGCACTCATTGACTTACTCACCAAAACTCTAGCCGGCAGTTCCTTCTATGACGAAATTGATCCAGTCCTTGGTGTTTATGGATACCGATACGGAATTTCGGATAAGGGAATCGAGATAACGCTTCGCTCGCCTGCATTAATTTCTAAGACAGCAAAAATTAATTCGGCAAGTACCATCGCCTCAAAATTAAACTAAGCTCCCAAGAAATTTTTTAATGGGGCTCTCAGGGCGTTGAGTTCATTCTCTGCAGATAGCTGATCAGGTGTGATTACTTCGATATAACACTTGAGTTTGGCTTCTGTTCCTGAAGGTCTAATAATGATGCGCACCCCACCTGCTAGCCACAGACGTAGGCCATCTGTTGGTGGAAGCCCATCTTTAGGTGCTGCTAAGTCATCGATACTTTCAACTCTTCGCCCGGCAATTTCTTCTGGGGGATTACTACGTAAGCCCGCCAATAATTTGGTGATGGCACCCATATCTGCAACTCGGATCGAAATCTGTTCAGTTGCATGAAATCCATGGCGCTGCCAGACCTCATCAAGGAGATCATTAAGATCTTTACCGACGGCTGCAAGGTCGGTAGCTATCTGTGCCAAGAAAATTGCTGCCGAAATCCCATCTTTGTCATTGACGGTTTCTGAGTCCACTGAATACCCAATGGCCTCTTCATATCCAAATGCAAGATCTTCAATCTTTGCTAGCCATTTAAAGCCAGTGAGAACTTCCTTAAAATCTATTCCGTAGTGGGCGCTGATTTTTCGAAGAATAGAGGATGAGACGATGGAGTTTCCAAATGTTCCTTGCGGTGAAGTTCGTGCAATCCACTCACCAAAGATGACGCCAAGTTCATCACCGCGAAGCATTCGCCATTGACCAGAGCGATCTTTAATGGCCGCAGCACAGCGATCTGCATCAGGGTCATTTGCAATCACTAAATCAGCGTTATGAGCACGAGCAGTGGCTAACGCTAAATCAATTGCTCCGGGTTCTTCGGGGTTAGGAAAAACTACAGTTGGAAAATCTGGATCAGGCTCAGCCTGTTCTGCAACAAGGATAAGATCAGGAAAACCTGCCGATTTAAATACTTGCGCAAGTGTTTGCGTTCCAACGCCATGCATTGCGGTGTAAACAATTCTGAGCTTACCTGGATTCTTAGCCAAGACTGCTGTGCGCTGGACATATTCATTAATGAGAGTCTCATCAAGAACCGTCCATGATTTGCCACGTGGTTGAGATTTTAACGTTGTTATTGCATCAATCTCGGCTGCGATAAATCCATCAGTTGGATTAATGATTTGCGATGATGCATAAACAATTCCATCAGCAACTGGACCGATATAAACCTTGTACCCATTGTCCTGCGGAGGATTATGGCTGGCAGTGACCATGACGCCAACATCTGCCTTAAGTGCAGATGTGGCATAGGCAAGTACAGGTGTTGGAAGCGCGCGTGGCAGAACAAATACTTCCATCCCAGCACCGCTAAAAATTTCAGCACTTTCGATCTCGTATTCGGCCGAACCATGTCGTGCATCTCGTCCAATAACTACACGAGTCATGCCTCGAGCCTTCATGTATGCGGCAATTCCAGCAGCGGCTCTTGCGACAACGGCGCGATTCATGCAAGAAGGACCAGGACCATTTGGGCCTCGTAGCCCTGCAGTTCCAAATTGGAGAAAGCCATTGAAATATCTGCCCAGCGTTATCTCATCCTCATTATCTAAGAGGGTCTGAAGTTGTGAAGCGGTGACAGGATCTGGATCATCTTCGATCCATGCTGTTACCTCTGCAAACAGGGCGCTGTCCATACCTGTGATCTTATCTAGGCTAGATGATCTGCGGAATAGTTTTAGCTAGGAGTTCTCCCATGGAACTTGCGGCGGCTTTTCCTGCCGCAATCACCTCTTCATGATTGAGTTTCTCTCCCGTAACACCGGCTGCTGCATTGGTGACAAGTGAGATACCAAGAACTTCTGCACCTAATGCATGTGCTGCAATCGCCTCCGGAACAGTAGACATTCCAACAAGATCAGCGCCAAGTGTGCGCATCATATGAATTTCTGCAGGAGTCTCATAGGTTGGCCCGCGCCAATGAACGTAGACACCTTCTTGCAGTGATGAATCGGCTGATTTCATGATCGCTCTAATTCTTTTGCTGTAAAGATCGGTCAGGTCTACAAATGTCGCTCCTACTAGAGGAGATTGCGCGGTAAGTGAAATGTGATCGCGGATCAGAACTGGTTGCCCCACGCGATAAGCGGTATTGATTCCACCGCAAGCATTAGTCAAGATGATCACTTTGCAACCTGCTTTAACAGCGGTGCGAACTCCGTGCACGACAGGTTCCATACCTTTGCCTTCGTAGAGATGTGTGCGACCTAAGAAAACAAGAGCTCGGATCGTGCGATCTCCATCTTTGATTTCATATGATCGAACTTTTCCAGAGTGACCTTCTACCGCCGGAGGAAAAAATCCTGTGATTTCTTCGGCGTTACATTCATAACTTGGCGAGCCAAGAGCATCAACGGCACCTACCCAACCCGATCCCATGACAAGTGCGACATCGTGTGAAGCAAATCCTGTACGAGATGCAATCTCTGATGCTGCAATTGCTGCGGCTTGGAGTGGGTCTGAATAGAGAATGTCAGTTGATGTCATGCATCAATAATGTCACAGAGAACAGTGGCGCTGGCAACTGTTTCACCGATAACAACCTTGAGGTTGGTCACGATGCCGCTCTTGTGGGCACTCAGCGGTTGCTCCATCTTCATTGCTTCGAGAACAATGATCAGATCGCCGGCCTCAACGTGAGCGCCTTCCGCAACTGCAATTTTGACCACGGTCCCCTGCATAGGACTAGCCAAACCTGTCCCAGTTGCACCACCACCGGATGATTGTTTTGCTCGGTGGCGTTTAACTACCGGAGCTGGTGCATGAACTTTAATCTCGAAACGTTTTCCATTTACTTCTGCGACAAGTAGTTCATTAGCCGCCTTTGTTTGAGCATGAGAAGCCGGTAGATCAAAGGCCGGGATGTTGTTGACGAATTCGTTTTCGATATAACTTGTATAGATAGAGAAATTCTGGGTATAGGAAGGATCTTCAAGTATTGCACGGTGGAAAGGTAGCGCTGTTGCCAGTCCACCAATTTCAAACTCTGCCAAAGCTCTGCGTGCTCTTTCGATTGCCTGCTGACGTGTTGCACCAGTGACTATTAACTTTGCTAGCAGCGAGTCGAAGTTGCCTCCGATGACATCACCTTGAGTAAAGCCTGCATCTACTCGCACTCCTGGACCGGTAGGAATTTTCCATGAAGTGATACTGCCTGGCGCTGGAAGGAAAGATCGACCAGGATCTTCACCATTGATTCGAAATTCAAGGCTGTGTCCACGGATTACAGGATCATCAAAACCGAGAGCCTCACCCATTGCGATTGTAAATTGTTCACGGACAAGATCAACTCCTGTTACTTCTTCAGAGACGGGATGTTCCACCTGCAGACGAGTATTTACTTCCAGAAAAGAGATTGTCCCGTCGGTTCCGATAAGAAACTCACACGTACCAGCTCCAATATAGCCCGCCTCTTTCATTATCGCTTTACTGGATCGGTATAGCTCTTCATTCTGCGCATCTGTAAGAAATGGAGCTGGAGCCTCTTCAACAAGTTTCTGGTGGCGACGTTGTAGCGAGCAATCACGAGTACTTATAACAACAGCATGTCCATGTGTATCTACAAGCACTTGAGTCTCAACATGGCGAGGCTTATCTAGATAGCGCTCAACAAAACATTCTCCGCGCCCAAATCCCGCAATTGCTTCTCGAACTGCTGAAGCAAAGAGTTCTGGAATCTCATCGAAGGTTCGAGCAACCTTTAGTCCACGTCCACCACCACCGAAGGCGGCCTTAATTGCCACTGGAAGTCCATGCTCTTTAGCAAAAGCGAGAACTTCTTCATGACCTGAGACTGGATCTTTTGTTCCTGCAACTAGTGGAGCGCCAGCTTTTGCTGCAATACGTCGGGCAGAGACTTTGTCTCCGAGGGCGCTAATGGCAGATGGGGGAGGTCCGATCCAAATTAGTCCGGCATCAATAACAGCCTGAGCAAAATCCGCGTTCTCTGAAAGAAATCCATATCCAGGATGAATGGCATCAGCGCCGGATTCTTTAGCCAGAGTAATAATCTTAGGAATGTTTAGATATGTATCTTTTGCAACGACTCCGTTGAGTGAATAAGCAAAGTCAGCAGCGCGGACATGAAGAGCGTCACGATCTTCTTCAGAGTAGATGGCAACGCTTTCAAGCCCGTGATCTTTACAGGCACGGATAACTCGAATCGCAATTTCACCACGATTGGCAATCAGAACGCGCTTCATTTCATACCCTTCACTTGCGGCCAGGAATATCCAAGTTGTGTCATAGCGCTGCGAAGAAATGGCATAGAGATACCCACAACATTGGTGTAGTCACCTTCAATAACTGGGATAAAGGCAGAACCATGGCCGTCCAGAGTAAAACCGCCAGCGACCTGAAGAGGTTCACCTGAAGCTATGTAATCTTCAATTTCTTCATCGCTAAGATGCGAGAAAGTTACTTTTGTTGTGACTCGATCTGCAATCTCAACGCCTTTTTCGGTATCGATAATGCAGTGTCCTGTATGCAAAAGTCCGCTGCGTCCGCTTATGGTGCGAGCTCTTTGGCGGGCAATATCTGGAGTGCCTGGTTTACCGAATGAAGTTCCATCGACATCAAAAGTTGAATCACAGCCAATAATAATTGCCGGATAATCAATCATCTCTCTGACTGTATGGGCCTTCGAAATTGCAAGTGCAATCACCATATCCTCAGGTGACATCGCATTGAAGAAGTCAGTTTCTTCATCGACATTACTGACAATGATTTCAGGGGATAAACCAGCGTCGACTAATAATCGTTTTCGCGATGTCGATTGTGAAGCAAGAACAATTCTCGGCACTAGTCAAACCTTCTTGCACCGTAGGTTATTTGATGAGGTAAAGGTTGGCGAAGCTGGGGAAGGCCAAAGACGCTGCGCTTAACTACTGGCTTAAGATCAACCGGCTTGGCAGATGCCAGGGCCGCCTGAAGTGCGAGCAGCTCTTCAGGAGTTGGATTTCCAGATGTAATTGTAAATTTCATTAGAGTGGAATGTTTCCATGCTTGCGCGCTGGAAGGATGTCGCGCTTGGTCTTTAGAGTGCGAAAAGCCTTAGTGATATAGGCGCGAGAATCTTCTGGCTCAATGACAGAATCAATCGTTCCGCGCTCAGCTGCTGCATATGGGTTGGAGAGTTTTTCTGTGTAATCGGTGATCAATTCCTTGCGAAGCGACTCTGGGTCGCTCGCTTCTGCAATATCTTTTCGATACAGGATGTTTACCGCTCCCTGTGCACCCATCACTGCAATCTCTGCCGATGGCCACGCGAAGTTGATATCACTTCCGAGGTATTTGGATCCCATCACAATAAAGGCTCCGCCGTATGCCTTGCGAGTAATTAAGGTAACTAGCGGGACGGAAGCTTCGGCATATGCGTAGAGCAACTTAGCTCCGCGTCGAATAATTCCATTCCATTCTTGTTCAGTACCTGGCATGAAACCGGGAACATCGACCAAGGTAAGAATTGGAATGTTAAAGGCATCGCAGAAACGTAAGAATCTGGCGGCCTTTTCACTCGAGTTGATATCTAACGTTCCCGCTAGTTGTGAGGGCTGGTTTGCAATGATGCCTACAGATTGGCCTTCAATTCTGGCAAAACCAACGACAATGTTTGGTGCATAGAGAGCGTGCACCTCTAAAAATTCTCCCTCATCTACCAGAGATTGAATGAGAACTTTCATGTCATATGGCTGATTAGGAGAGTCGGGGATGAGAGTGTTTAGCGCAATATCTGTTGGGCTCTTTGCAAGAGTTTCTGTTGCGGGAAGGACAGGTGAACCATCCATATTATTTGATGGTAGATAAGATAAAAGTGCTTTCACATAATCAATAGCATCGGCTTCAGAATCAGCCATGTAATGGGAGTTTCCAGATTTAGTGTTATGCGTGAAAGCGCCTCCCAGTTCTTCCATACCAACATCTTCACCAGTAACAGTTTTGATTACATCTGGACCCGTGATGAACATATTTGATGTCTCTTTAACCATCACGGTGAAATCTGTGAGGGCAGGTGAGTAAGCAGAACCACCGGCGCATGGACCTAAAATCAGGGAGATCTGAGGAATCACGCCCGATGAACGAGTGTTTAATCGAAAGATTTTTCCATAGCCATTCAAAGATGCGACGCCTTCTTGAATGCGCGCTCCACCAGAATCATTAATTCCAATAAGAGGGATGCCACTCTTGAGAGCAAACTCTGCGATCTTTACAATTTTCTCCGCATGCACTTCGCCCAAGCTTCCACCAAAGACAGTGAAGTCTTGAGAGTAAAGTGCGATAGGTCGACCATCAACAGTTGCTGTGCCGATGACAACGCCATCGCCGTAGGGGCGTGAATTTTCCATTCCAAACTGGTTTGAGCGATGACGAGCGAACTCATCAATTTCGGTAAATGAATCGGAGTCGACGAGCATCTCTATACGCTCACGGGCTGTGTGCTTTCCCTTTGCATGCTGCTTCTCAACCGCACGGGCTGAACCGGCGTGGATAGCTTCATCGATTTTCTCGCGGAGATCTTCAATTTTTCCCGCAGTAGTGTGCAGATCTGGGCTCATGTCTATACGGTACTAGTCATGGGTATAGATACGCCAAGAGCGCCACTAGATCAGAGTCGAATCACCTCCGCCTTATCGCGGTACTGGCGAGTAAGCGTGGTTGATCTCACGGCATCGACCCAAGATGATCTTGCACATAAAGTTACTGCAGGAGATGCCAGGAGCGGTGATGTCATCATTGCAAATTATCAAAGTGCAGGGCGTGGACGTTTAGATAGAACTTTCCTTGCACCACCATCGACCGCTCTACTTTTTTCACTCTATCTGCAACCGACACGATCACGCGATGACTGGGGATTTATTCCTTTACTTGCCGGATACTCAATAGCTGATACTTTGCAAAAGATTGATGCAAACATTTTAGTTAAGTGGCCCAATGATCTTCTGATTAACGAGATGAAGGTAGGGGGCATAATTTCTAGCGCGGTGGGTTCTGGCGTGATCATTGGTATCGGAATAAATGTTTCAACAACAGTTTCTGAATTACCCGTTGCTACTGCCACATCACTTGCTCTATCTGGCTTCACCAAACTTGATAGAAACTTCTTGCTGCCACTTCTGCTGAATGCATTTGAGCAGGATTTCACTGCGTGGGATCAGGGTGAAAGCTTTCTTGAAAAGTACTCCCAGCTATCTGCAACGCAGGGTAAGGAGATCACAATCAACGGACCAACTGAAAATACAATCCAATCGCGCGCGCTCTCCTTCGATGAGCAGGGTCGACTTCACCTCGAAGACGGGCAGATCGTTACAGTCGGTGACGTGATTCATCTACGATAAGCCAGTGAGAAATCCCTTTCCGGTTGTTGGAATAATCGGTGCGGGCCAATTGGCACGCATGACGGTACCCCCAGCCATTGCACTCGGAGTAACTCTTAAGCTCTTTGCCCAGGATAAGAGCGATAGCGCTGCGCAAATTTGTGATCACGTCGTCGGAGATTTTCGCGATCTCAAAGAAGTACTGAAATTTGCACGCGATTGTGATGTCATCACTTTTGAGCACGAGCTGATTCCTCTCTCAGTCATTAAGGGATTAGAAGCTGAAGGCGTGCGGGTATATCCACCTTCTTCAGCCTTTGTATATTCACAAGATAAAGCGCAGATGCGCAGATTGCTCAGCGACCTTCCTTCGCCACAATGGCAGCTCATCACCGATGAGAGAGAGGTTCTCGAGTTTCCAGTGATTGCAAAAGCTATATCTGGTGGTTATGACGGGCGTGGAGTGTGGAAAATTTCCAACCGCGACTTACTAGAAGAGATCATCGCAATCAACCCACAGCTACTCATTGAAGAGCTTGTCGAATTTGATTCAGAAATTGCGGTCATGGTTGCCCGTTCACCTCATGGCCAAGCAAGTACATGGGCGCCAACACAGACAATTCAAGAAGATGGAATTTGCACTCGAACCGTCACACCATCTGTCACGATCTCTGCCGAACTATCAGAGAAGGCATCGGCTCTTGCTCTTACAATTGCTGAGCGCGTGGGTCTTGTCGGAGTGATGGCAGTTGAGATGTTTGTTAAAGGCGAACAACTATTTATCAACGAGCTGGCAATGCGACCACATAATTCAGGTCATTGGACGATTGAAGGTTCGGTGACAAGCCAATTTGAACAACACCTGCGTGCGATTTTAGATCTTCCCTTGGGAGATCCTGCAATGACCGCCTCTTATGCGGTGATGGGAAATATCTTGGGTGGGGAGAAGAAGGATATGTACCGACCATATCTACACCTCATGGCGCGTAATCCCGAGCTAAAGATTCATCAGTATATGAAGGAAGTGCGCCCAGGTCGCAAGATTGGCCATGTCAATGCAGTCGGTGAAGATCTTCTACACTTAGAGGAGTTGGTGATGCACGCCCGTGACTATATGAGTGGAGAGATCGATGAGTGATGTTGCAATCATTATGGGGTCTGATTCTGATTGGCCGTTAATGAGTGAAGCTGCCGCAATTCTTGACTCATTTGGAATTACATACAAAGCCGATGTTGTCAGTGCTCATCGCATGCCCACCGAGATGGTTGCCTTTGCTCAAGGTGCTGTAGCTGCTGGCTTTAAAGTGATTATTGCCGGGGCTGGCGGGGCTGCACATTTGCCCGGAATGGTTGCCTCACTGACAACTCTTCCTGTTATCGGCGTACCGGTACCTTTGAAAAATTTGGATGGAATGGATTCGCTTCTCTCCATCGTTCAGATGCCTGCAGGAGTTCCAGTTGCAACGGTCGGAATTGGAAATGCAAAAAATGCTGCACTTCTTGCCGCCAGAATTTTAGGTGTATCAGATAGCGCAATAGCTGCAAAGGTTGAGCAAGGATTGCAGGAGATCAATGCAGAGGCGAAGGCAAAAGGTGCCAACCTCACCACAAAGAAAAAGACTGGCTTCTAGAGCTACTTAATCTGAGCGGCCGAGTGCGTGTACGCGCCAACCAGCTTTGCGCCACTTATCGCGATCGAGCATATTGCGCCCATCGATAAGGAATTTTGATTTCACGAGTTGACCGATTACTGACGGATCTAATTCGCGATATTCCTTCCATTCAGTTAAATGCAAGATCGCATCTGCATCTTTGACGGCATCTACTACACGCTCTGCATAATCAAGATTTGGAAAACGCTTACGAGCAGGTTCTATTCCCTTGGGATCGTGCACAACTACGGCTGCACCAGCTGCTTGAAGTTGAGCTGCGATATCAAGTGCTGGGGAGTCGCGAACATCATCACTATCGGGCTTAAAGGTTGCTCCCAGCACAGCAATTTTATACTTGGTGAGATCTTCAGAGAGATCTGCACGAACGACATCAATCACACGTTGACGCGCTCTTAAGTTAATAGCATCAATTTCTCGCAAGAATTCAAGAGCTTGATCTGCTCCAAGTTCTTGTGCACGTGCCATGAATGCGCGGATATCTTTTGGAAGACAACCTCCGCCAAATCCGATTCCAGCTTGTAGGAAACGATTTCCAATACGTGGGTCATAACCGATAGCCGTAGCAAGCACAGTGACGTCACCACCTGCTGCCTCACAGACCTCTGCCATTGCATTGATAAATGAAATCTTTGTCGCAAGAAATGAGTTGGCGGCTACCTTTACAAGTTCTGCAGTAGGAAGATCAGCACGAATCCACGGTGTACCGAGTGCAATTACAGGTTCGTAGACTTCCTTAAGGATTTCTTCGGCGCGATCATTTGCAACCCCAACAACTAATCGATTAGGAGTTAATGTATCTTCGACAGCAAATCCCTCACGTAAGAATTCAGGATTCCACGCAAGGTCAGCTTGGGGAGCATCTTTAGCCAATTGCTCGCGCAACATTTGAGCTGTTCCAACTGGAACTGTTGATTTGCCTACGACGAGTGATCCATCCTTTAGAAATGGTGCAATTGCAGCAACGGATGACTTCACATATGTCAGATCGGCAGCTAGCCCATCTTTACTCTGTGGAGTTCCCACACAGATAAAGTGGACATCAGCATCTGCTACGGCAGAGAAATCTGTTGTAAATGAGAGGCGCCCCGTCTTCATCTCTGCTGCGAGAAGTGTGTCCAGCCCTGGCTCATAGAAAGGAAGTTGGCCGCTTTGTAGTAAATCAACCTTGGATTGGTCTGTATCAATTCCGATGACCTCAAATCCGAGCGAGGACATACATGCTGCGTGGGTAGCCCCAAGATAGCCACAACCAATTACTGAAAGCTTCAAAGTCATGGGTGTGAGTCTAAGGCAAGAACTATTTAATCTCCCCGCATGGATTTTCATCCGCGGTGCGAGTCTTAAATTTATCGACGATTACTGGGGTAGGAGATGCGGAAGCACTTGCTGCAGGAGTCGGGGTGACTTCATCAACGAGAGGAAGATCATCTCTGACGCGTGTCCACAAATCCGCGCCCAGCACTTCATCCCAAATCACCACTGATAACCCGTCATATCGACCATTTGCATTCGATAGTGGAACAGTCAGAGTGCGCACATTTCCAGAAGATAAGTTCTTCATCTGCTTTGCAAGTGTTATCAAATCATTTGGTGCAAGCCCTGCATCTAATTTAACGCTAGCAAGTGAGGCGTTGATGAAGTTCTTTAATTTAAATGGATTTAAGAGAGTTCCGCTGCTTGTCGCTTTTCTCATCACAGCGCTCATAAATTGTTGTTGTCTGGCCATACGTCCAATATCTCCTCGGCCATCAAAGTCTCGAGTTCGTACGTACTTGAGCGCTTCAATGCCGTTGAGTGTGTGAACTCCTGCACTCAAGACTAAGTGGCTCTTCGGATCATCGATATCGACTTTGGTACAAACCTCAATACCACCGAGTGCATCAACGATTCCTGCAAAACCTGCAAAGCTGACCTCAACGTAGTGATCGATCTTGATCGACGTTGCGAGTTCAACCGTCTCAATAAGAAGTGGCGCACCACCGTATGAGAAAGCAGAGTTTAACTTTCCAGGGCGGGCAGAGACGATAGTTTTCTTATCGCTACTGCTGATGTGCTCTGGAATTGTTACCAAGCTATCTCGGGGGAGAGAGATGACGTAGGCGCGATCACGTGCCTTACTCAAATGAATCAAGAGCATGGTGTCTGAGCGACCGCCAGCAGCGGTTGCAGTAGAGCCCACACGAAGTTCACGCATCTGCTCTTTGGTCAGACCTTCTCGGGTATCTGATCCAACGAGGAGATAGTTCTCCGCCTTTGACGTCTTCTCTGGCCGATCGTTGAGTGAATCAAAGACATTGATGCGGGCGATCGAACTGCTGACTTGTCCCAGGCCAAAGGAGGAGACGGAAGAAACGAGCACGATTGC
>JACCDP010962413.1_pt1 | contig 13588 bp, 12 predicted proteins | sample 7445841 | NCBI WGS metagenome assembly JACCDP01 (sample SAMN15323441, study PRJNA562643) | freshwater metagenome | isolation source: river surface water | place: USA:Blue River Watershed | collected 2017-08-17
ATTGAAGGAGGTGGCGGCGCTTCGTGCCGACTACGCCAGCGGCGTCAGCTTCGCGGAACTCGCAGTGAAATACAAAATGGGGCTTCCGATGGCGCGCGACATTGCTCTTGGGCGGTTGTTCGCGTGACCTTCGTGGTTCTCGTCATGGCGGGAGGGCTGCTATTCGCAGCCACCGCCGTGGCGCTCACATTTTTCGCAATATGGTTATTGAGTGCAAGATGACCGAAGACGAACAAAGATATTTATTGGCCCTCAAGCGCCGGCGCGCCACGCTCGCCGCGCGCGAGGACATGCTCGATTTTGCGCGACTGATGATGCCGAAGCAGGACGCGCACGAAGACCCCGACCAGTCCGAATATCAGATCGCGCGCCATCACCGCGTCATCGCGGCTGCGCTTGAAGAGGTCGAGAAGGGCGGCATTAAGCGGCTCATCATCAATTGCCCGCCGCGTCACGGCAAGTCGCAATTGGCGTCGCGTCTTTTTCCGGCGTGGTATCTCGGTCGCAATCCGGACAAGAGCATCATCGTCGCAACGTATAATGAGTCGTTCAGTTGGGACTTTGGACGCGACATCCGCGGCATTCTTCAAGACCCGATTTATTCGCAGATTTTCCCCGACGTCCAATTGAAGAGCGGCGCCGCCGCAGTTGATCGTCTTGAGGTGGAGAACGGCGGCAAAGTGTTTCTCGCCGGTGTCGGCGGATCTCTCACAGGTCGCGGCGCCAGCCTCATACTTTTGGACGATCCAATCAAGAGCCGTGACGACGCAGACTCGCCGACGAAGCGCGAGAAGCTGTGGAATTGGTATAATCAGGTGCTCAAGACGCGTCTGATGACGTCCACCGGCGCGATATGCGTGATCCAGACTAGGTGGCACGAAGATGACCTCTGCGGGAGGAGCATCGACGCAACAAATCCGTGCTTCTCCGCCGCCGAAGCGAAGAAATGGAAGATCATCGACCTCCCGGCGATTGCGCGCGACAAGGACGTGCTGGGCCGCAAGGAGGGCGAGGCGTTGTGGCCAGAGCGTTTCCCGGTCACATACCTGGAGGAATTGCGCGAGGCCGACCCGCGCGGCTTTCAGGCGCTCTATCAGGGCTCACCGACGCCGGAGAGCGGCGCGTTCTTCAAGGCCGAGCGGCTGCGCACATATGGGCGCCCGACCGACCGGCCGCCGAACGATCAATTGAGAATTTATGTCGCGTCCGATCACGCCGTCTCGACGAAGCAGGATCGCGACAAGACGTGCATCATCCCCGTCGGCGTCGACGAGCACGACAACATTTGGATTCTCGACGACGTCTACTGGACGCGCTCGGAGACGGACGTCGTCGTCGAAAAGATGATCGACATCATGGCGGCGCACAAGCCGCTCATGTGGTGGGCCGAGCGCGGCCACATCTCGAAATCAATCGGCCCCTTCCTGCGCAAGCGCATGATGGAGCGACGCGTCTTCTGCACGCTCGACGAGATCGTGCCGATCAATGACAAGCAGACGCGCGCGCAATCGATTGGCGCACGCATCGCGATGGGCAAGGTCTACATACCCAGTTATGCGCCTTGGTTTGCCGAGGCGCGCGACCAGTTGATGAAATTTCCTTACGGCGCGCACGACGATTTTGTTGACGCGCTTGCATACATTGGCCTCGGACTCGCGATACAGGTGAAGCCAAGGACGGCGCGACCGGCCGGGCCGACTACGTCTGTCGGCACGCTCGGCTGGGTCAAGGAGCAATCCCGCGCGCAAGATCGCGAGCGCCAAGTCAAATTCGGAGGATGGTGATGATCGACGGCGAAATCATGGACGAAGGCCCGATCACGCCCGGAAAGATGATGGATCGCGAGGCGCCGGAGACGTCGCAGTCGCGCAAAGCGCTCGTCAATGCGATGACGGGCATGGTGCAGGCGGCCAAAAAGCATTGGGCGCCCGTCTTCAAAAAGATGGAAGACGACCAGAAATTCTGCGCCGGCGAACAGTGGCCGAGCGAGACGAAGGCCGCCTATTTCAATGACGCATACGACGACCGCTACGTCGTGAACGTCGCGCTGCGCCACGTTCAACAGCGCGTGGCGGCGCTCTACGCCAAAAACCCGCGCGCCGTCGCGCGCCGCCGCAAGCGCCTGATGGCGACCGTGTGGGACGGCAACATGCAGACGCTGCAGATGGCGCAGCAATTCCTTGCAAACGCGCAGATGGCGATGGCCGGGCCGCAGATCGACCCCGCGACGGGCATGCCCATGCCGCCGCCCCCGCCGCCAGATCCGATGGCGATGGAACAGGCGCAGGCCGTGCTGCAGGACGCGCAACAGGTCAAGCAGCAACTCGACATGGAGAAGAAGATCGCGCAGACGCTCGAACTCCTCTACCAGTATGAGATCGACGAGCAAGCGCAGCCGTTCAAATCCATGATGAAAATGGTGATTCGGCGCTCTGCGACTACCGGCGTCGGCTGGATCAAACTCGGCTTCCAGCGCACGATGGGCAGGAATCCGGATTTCGACACGCATCTCGCCGACCTCGAACAGCGTCTGGCGCTGATTGAACGCATTTCCTCCGACATCGCCGACGGCGAGGCCCAGGGAGACAGCGCCGAGGCCGAACAATTGCGCCTCGCGATTGCGGATTTGCAGAACGAGTCGGAAATTGTGCTGCGCGAGGGCCTGCAACTGTCCTATCCGAAGAGCACGGCGATCATCCCCGACCCGCGTTGCGTCAATTTGCGCGAGTTTCTCGGCGGCGACTGGGTCGCGGAGGAGTATTTGCTCTCCGTGAACGAGGTCAAAGAGGTTTACGGCGTCGACGTCGGCGCCAATTACACCGCCTACTCGCGTCAGGACATCGGTCGCGACTACGAGAGCGCTCGCGCCAAGTGGCAGCGCGACGGAAAAGACGATCCGAACGCAATTTCGTCCGGCGACAGCGACACGGCCATCGTTTGGGAGATCTACAACAAGCGGGACGGCATGGTCTACGTCATTTGCGACGGCTATCCCGAGTTTTTGCGTGAACCGGCGGCGCCGGAGACGTGGACGTCGCGTTTTTGGCCGTGGTTTCCGGTCATGTTCAACGAGACGGACGGAAAAGTGTTTCCGCCGTCAGATATTCAGCTTTTGAAATGCGCACAGCTTGAATTGAACCGCTCGCGGCAGGCCATGCGCGAGCACCGCTTCGCTGCGCGTCCGAAAATGGCGTATGCGGAGGGCTTGCTGTCGAAGGAAGACCTCGACGCGCTGCGCACGCACCCCGTGAACGCGCTGATTGCGATTTCTGGCCTCCAGCCGGGCCAGAACATCAATACTGTCCTCCAACCGATTGAGGGCGCGCCGTTTAATCCTGCACTTTATGAGGTGAATCCCGTATTTCAGGATTTAATGCGCGCCGTCGGCGATCAGGAGGCGAACCTCGGCGGCACCGCCGACGCGACGGCGACCGAAACGCAAGTCGCGCAGCAATCTCGCGCGTCTGCGCTCGGTTCTTGCGTCGACGACCTCGACGAGACGCTGTCGTCGCTTGCAAAGGGCGCCGGCGAAATCCTGTTGCTGAACGTCAGCGAAGAAACTGTGAAAGAGATTGTCGGCCCGGGTAGCGTGTGGCCAACTCTTACGAAATCTGAGATCAGCCGGAACGTCTATCTTGAGATCGAGGCGGCGTCGTCTGGAAAACCCGATCAACAGATGGCCGTCTCGAATTTCGAACGCCTCGGCCCGCTGTTGCTTCAAGTGCCGGGCATTTCGCCGACGTTCATCGCGAAAGAAGCGATCAAACGCCTCGACGACAAACTCGACATCGACGAGGCGCTCTCCGAGGGCGCGCCGTCAGTCATGGCGCAGAACGCAATGAACAAAGGCCCCGGCGGCCCGCCTCCGGGTCAGGGAGCATCACCGGCGACACAGGGCCCGCAGGGCGCGCAGGGCGGCGCGCACAACGCGCCGAAGCCTCCGACGCCGCAGTCGTCGGCGCCCGGTGCAGGCGCCGGCGCGCCCGATATGCCGATGCGTGTCGCGTAGTGGATAACCACAATAAAATTTTGTAGTTTGCTGTCGTCGGGTTTAACGCCCGGACAAAACAACGGAGCGAAGAGTGCAAAACGACGCTGAAATTCAGAATGACGGCCCGCCGACCGAGAGCGTTGCTCCGGCGGATACGGCTTCATCTTCTACGCCCGCTCCGGCTGGCGATAGTTCCGGGGGAGAGTCGAAGGAAACTCTTCTCGATGCAGTTCTTCAGGCGGTTAAGCCCGCGACCGAGGACGGCGACGAGAAATCCGACGACAAGGAGGGCGCCCCGACCTCCGAAAATGCCGAAGGAGAGGATCAGGCAAAAGAGAACGAGGAACCAAAGGAAGACACCGAGGGTGATCAAGATGAGGAGGCTCCGTCCACTGATGTGCCGGAGAAGACTCGGAAAAAGATCAACTCCCTTCTCCGCCAGCGGCGCGAATTGCGAGACGAAGTCTCGACGCTGAAGCCCACGGCAGAGATTGGCACTCAGCTTCAAGAGTTCGCGGTTTCACACGACCTTTCGAGCGATGACGTGGTCAATGCGCTTCATATTGCAGCGACGCTGCGGCGCGGAGATTACAAAGCGTTTTACGAAATGGTTTCACCGTTTGTGAGACACGCGCAGGAATACATCGGAGTTGTCCTGCCGAACGACCTTCAACAGATGGTCGAACAGCAGCAGATCACGCCGGAGGCTGCGCGAGAATTTGCGAGGACGCGTTTCGATCAGCAACGAATGCAGGTCGAAAATTCGCGGATGCAGGAGATGGGCCAGCGCTACTTTACGCAAGAAGCGCAAGCCGATGTCCAGCGTGCGGTGGCAGACTTTGAAAACCGTCTCGCGGCGAACGATCCCGACTACAAGGCGAAAGCGGGTCTGCTCCAGCGGACTGCGCGTGCATTGCTTGCCGAAAACGGAGGCACAGTCACCAACAAGCAGGAAGCCATCGCAATTGTGAAGGCGGCCTACGACGAGGTGAATGCGCATTTCCGCAAGTTCTCGGCGCCAAAGCGCGCGACGGCTCCTACCCCTGGATCAACGCAGGCTCAGTCACCGGCGGCGCGCCCGCAGCCCAAGAGCCTCATGGAGGCTGTTGTGGCGGGCTTGAACCGTCCTCGCATGTAATCGTCGTCGGCTTTAACGCCGGCGTAATTCTAGGAAAACGACAATGGCTTTTACAGCCCAGGAAATCACGAACATCTTCAACTCGTCGCTCGATTATTTCTTTAATCGTGGCGACTATTTCCCGCAGACGCTGCAGGCTCGTCCTCTGCTCGACATGTTCGAGCGTAAGAAGAAAAATTTTCCCGGCGGAAAATCTGACATCTCACTGGCGATTCTCGGCGAATATGGCGATGGCAGCGGCAACGATGTCGTGCGCGGATATTCTCACACGGATCAAGTTGGCTTCATGACTCCGGCCAACATGAAACGCGCGAACTATCCTTGGAAAGAACACCATATCGGTCTGACATTTTCGCATACTGAGGCGAAAATCGATGGGATTTCAATCACTGATGAGTTCGATGGTCAGTCGAACCACAGCGAGCGTGAACTCACTGTTCTCGTCAATCTCATCGAAACGAAGCTGCAGTCGCTTGCTGAACAATACAGCCGGAGCATGAATCTTTTGTGCTACGGCGATGGCACTGCCGATCCGAAGGCGCTGTCTGGCCTGCAGTCGATCATCCTTGATGATCCGACGACTGGCGTGACGGGCGGTCTTGATCGCACGACCAACGCCTTCTGGCGCAATCGCGCTAAGACGGCGGCGAGCGGTGGCGCGGTGACGTCGAATGTTGCTGACGGCGGCGCCCTGTTGCAGGAATTGTCGTATCAGTATCGGCAGTTAATTCGCTACGGCGGGAAGCCTGACTTTGCTGTGTGCGGTTCTGACTTCCTCGACGCGATGGAGCGCGAGAGACGGGCCAATGCGGTGTACAGCACGAGCGGCGTGACTGGCGCACAAGACGTATCAATCGGAGCCACAAAATATCTAAATACCGAGTTCCGATATGATCCCACGCTCGATGATTTGAATCTGTCGAAGCGTTGTTACTGGATCGACACGTCGAAGATTTTCCTCATGGCTATGTCCGGTGAATGGCGCAAAGACCACTCGCCGGCACGTCCTGCGGATCGCTTCATCGTGTACAAGTCGATCACGTCGACGGGTCAGATGGTGGCCTCGCAGTTGAACTCGTCGATGGTCATCGACATCAACTAAGTCGGGTTTAACGCCCGTGTAATTCTGCGAGCCGGTGTCGCACTCCGCTGGCTCGCGGATAGAGGGCGCCGCCACGGCGGCGCTCTCGTTCAATGAGTGCGGACGAGTGTGAGGAGAAATTGATGCACTATTGCACCGCTAAAATTCGGCTGTCTGGCGACCTTCGAAACGTCGTTAGCCGCGGCCACCACAATCCGATCTCGTGGCCGGAGATTGAAATTCTGCGCGTCCTGCATGGCGACGACTCCGTCATCGACGTGACGCCGTTTGTGCGCGTTGAACAGTCTGTGAAGGACGAGAAGGAGCGTCTCCGTTTCAAATACGGAAACGACGTCGTCGAGCAGGTGTTCCCCGGACGCAATCCGCAGATGGAACTTGAGGCGCCGCGCACGTCGCTGCCGGAAGCCACGCCCGATTGGAAAAACCCTGTCGAAACGGAACCGACCCCCGGCGCGCCTGTCGAGGCGAAACTCAGCGCCGCGATTGATTCCAAGCGCCGCGTCGTCGGCGCCGCCAACTAAGGATTCAGCGCATGGCCACGGCAACGCTCAACACACTTGTCACCGCGGTTCGGGCTGAAGCGGGCCATGCTCTGTCGGCGTCTCAGGGGCTCAACGCCCTTGAGACTCTCAAATATCTCATCCAGCGCACGCAATACGAACTTTGGACGGCGTTCCAGTGGCCGACGCTGGAGATCATGGAAGAGATCTCAGCGTTCACTGGGCAGCACGTCTACGCATACCCGGCGTCAATGGACTACGACCAGGTGCGTTGCGTTGAATACGCGTCGTCGCCGACGGACAAGTGGCATCTCGTCTCCTTCGACGTCCCGCGCGAGTGCATCGCGCCCGGTGGCGGTAATACCAACAGCGGCCCGCACGCGCAGTTTTGGGACGTCTACGACGAGACCAGCTTTCGCATTTGGCCGACGCCGACGACAAACGGAATCATCCGCCTGACGGGCATGAAGCATTTGGCGCCGCTCGTCGATGACGGCGACCGCTGCACGCTCGACGCGACACTGCTCACACTGCGCGTCGCCGCGGAATTGCTTCAGCGTGCGAAGGCCGCCGACGCTGAAATCAAGATGCAGTCCTTCCAGCGTCACCTGCAGAAGACGCTGGGCAATAAGGTCTCCGCCAAGAACAAGGTCTCGACGATGGGCGCCACGCGCCGCATCGAGGGCCCCCGTCCGTTCTACGATTTCGTGCCGTGAGGAACTGATGCCGTATTTGGCCATAGACGACTTTAAGTCGGGACTTGACGCGCGCAAAAGCACACTGACGGCGCCGCCCGGCTCGCTCACGCGCCTCGTGAACGCCGTCGTCTCTCCCGGCGGCGAGATTGAAAAGCGCCGCGCCTTCGTGAAGGTCGCAAGCCTCGCCGGCACGAAAGGTCTCGCGGCGATTGGCAATAAGGTCGTTGCGTTCTCCGCGGCGCCCCCCGCGGCGCCGAACCTCGGCATGGCCACGGCGTCACTCGAATTTCACACGATCCCCGGCCTGACGGCGACATCGAAGATGATCGATCAGGAGGTTTTCGACGGGAACCTCTACGCGACGTTTTTTGACAGCGCGGGCGCGACGGCGCAGACGAAAAATCCGCACTACTATTTCGACGCGACGAAGGCGGACGGACACACGCCAACGAATGCGTATGTGAAGACGGAAGGCTCCGGGAAGGGATACTACGTCCGCGCCTATCAGTCGAAGATGTATGCGGTCAACGACAAATATATTTATTTCTCGTCGATCAAATATCCGTTGTTGTGGGACGAGGCGCCGCTCCTCCCGCCGAGCGGCGCATATCCCGTCTCGGTGCTCCCGATCCAGGGGGCGCCCGGCGAGCAGGTGATCATCTCGTCGAAGAAGAAGCTCTACACCTGGACGGTCGAGCCCGCGACGGGTGTCGGCAACTGGGTGGAGAGCGCGCCGAGCGCCGCCGACCTCGCGTGGATCAGCGACAGTTCGCAGCGCACCGGCGGCGGCTACATTAACACCGCTCTGCAGGAAAGCGGCGGCACTGGCCTGCAGGGCATCGAGATCTATTACGACAAGCTGGCGGTGATGTCCGGCGAGACGACGCAGCTTTGGTCGATGGATCCCGATCCGAACCAGAACGCACTGGCGCAGGTGCTGCGCAACAACGGGACGCGGGCGCCAAAGAGCGTGCAGCAATACGGCTCCGGCGACGTTCTCTACCTTGGCTCGTCAGGCATTCGCTCCCTGAAGGCGCGCGACGCGTCGAACTCGGCGTCGGTGACGGACATCGGCTCGCCGGTTGACGCGCTCGTGACGGCGTTGAGCCGCCAGTATGGGCGCACCTATCTGGCGAATTGCATCTCGATCAATGAGCCGGTCATCGGTCGCTTCTGGGCCGTCTTCCCGGATCAGATTTTCGTCCTGTCCTATTTCCCCGGGCCGCAGGTGACGGCGTGGTCGACGTTCACGGTGCCCTTCGCCATCGACTACGTCGTGACGGCGGGCGACCACATCTTCCTGCGGTCTGGCGACGACCTCTACCTCTTCGGCGGCAAGACGGGCGCCGAGTTCGACAGTTGCCCCGTCGAGGTTCGCTTCCCCTACCTCGACGCAGGCAAGCCGGCGCACAACAAAATCTTCAACGGCATCGACGCGACTGTTGAGGGCGACTGGCAGGGCGCAGTCTCTTACAATTTCGACATGCCAGACGCCGAGGAGCCGATAGGCACGCTCATCGCGTCGACATGGAACAAGGGCCGCTTTGCGCTCCAGGGATATGGCACGCACATTTCGATGCGCTTCTACAACGAGGCCCCCGGCCCGGCGCGCATCGCCAACGCGGCAATCCATTACACCGTCGCGGATGACGAGGCGTGATAAAGCCGGCCGACCTATTCGAACTCAACTACGTCGCGAATTTTATGCGCGACCGCGACCGGCAGGAAATCGGCGAGACCCGGACGCTCGACCCCGACCAGATCGCCATCGACGCCTACGCGTCGCCGTGGCGCTGGGTGGCATACGACGACAACAATCTCCCCGCGCTGGTCATCGGCGCGAAGCCCGCGCACGCCGGCGTCTGCACGGTGTGGGGATATGGAACGCGATCCTATCGGGACTGCATTGTGGAGATGACAAAACACTTGCAAACCGATATGGTGCCGGCGCTCCTGAATGCGGGTTTTCACCGCGCTCAGTGTCTGGTTCATCCGGACAATGTGTCGAGCCAGAAATGGCTTGAGAAACTCGGCTTCAAGGCCGAGGCCACTTTGAGAGGGTTTGGCTCCTCGCGCACTGACATGCTGCTTTTTGCATGGGTGGTCGATGAGCCAAAAAACAGCGACCCGTAAGCGCTCCCGCGTCATGCCTGATGGCGTAGAGTTCGAGTTGGCCTCGACCTCTGACGTCGTCGCGTTGACCTACCTCTTCAAAGATTTCTTTGCAGAGAGCGACTACGCCGACAAAGGCATCACCTACTCACCGAACCGCGCTGCGGCGTGGTTGCGCAGCGTCATTGAATCCGGCGCCTTCCCCCATGTAGTGGCGCGCCGCGACAACAAGATCGTCGGCGTCATTTCGTGGTCGAGCGACAACAGCTTCTCCGAGGAGCCCATCGCCGTCCTGCACACGTTCTTTGTGCGTCCCGAATTTCGTCGCACGGCCATCGGCCGCACTCTCATGTTTCTCGCACTCGACATCGCGCAAAGCGAAGGCGCTTGCGCGTTCTCCGCGCCGATTGCGTCGGGCATTCACTCCGGTCTCGGCAATCTGCTTTCGAAGGCAGGCTTCAAGCCCTCCGGCTCGATCTTCACGAAAGGGTTTTGACCGTGGGCGGCAAAACTAGCCAAACGAACCAGACCGACCAGTCGATGGGCATCATCAATGCCTTCACTGCGCAACAGCAAGAGGCCGACCGTCAGTCGCGCATCAAGCAGGGCATGTCGCGTATCGACGGCGCGTTCAAAGGTTTCGACGACAACTATTTCCGCGACTACGCCACTGCGACCAACGAATATAATATGCCGCAGTTGGACACGCAGTATAAGGACACGAAGGACGAACTGACGTATCGCCTCGCGCGCGCCGGCACTCTGAACTCGTCAATGGCCGCGACGAACACTGCGAAACTCGCGAAAGATTACGACACGAACCGCGCGACTGTTCTCGCGCAAGGTGATCAGGCCGCGGCGAATTTGCGCTCGCGCGTTGCGTCCGAAAAGCAGGCGCTGACGAGCCAGCTTTATTCGACGTCCGATCCCGATCTCGCAAGCAATTCTGCGCTGACCGCGTCGAAGAATCTCGGAAACGATCAGCCGAGTTATTCGCCGCTCGCGCAAATGTTCAGCCTGCCGATCATCGGCGCAGGCAATTACATGCAGGGCTACAATACCGCCAACGCCTACAAGCAGGCCGGTTTCGGCGGCGGCGTCTCTAACGGCGCGAAGAGCAGCTGGAGGAACGTCGGCTAATGTGTGATCCCGCCTCTCTCATGTCGTCCGGCGTAGGCGCCGGCACCAAGGTCATGGACGCAATGGGCAAGCAGAAAGCCGCCCAGATGCAGGATCAGGCCAACAAGGAAAATGCGCAGCGGCAGTTGATGCTGATGGCGCAGCACATGAACACGCAGAACGCATTCCGCGGACAGGGCGAGGCCGCGTGGGGCGCCGCGCTTGATGATCTCAGCGCCGGCACGCAGATCGCGCGTCAGACCCAGGAGGAGGCGCGTCTCGCGGCATATCTCAACGGCGACACGCAACCGCTGATGAATGTTCCGAAGGTGGCGTCGCTTGATGGCCGCTACTGGGAGGAGCAGCCGGTCGACACCGGCCCCGGCGGCAAAGGCGTCGCGACATACACGAACGCGCCGAAGAGCGACAAGACGATTGCGGCGGCGCCGAGCAGCGAGGGCGGCTTCAATTTCGACACGGCGATTGCCGGATCGAAACAGGGCGGCGACGTCTTCCAGACCGATCTCGCGCAGAAACTCGCAATCGCTTCGCGCTCGGCGCGCAAGCAGATCAACTCTCTCGCGCGTCTGTCTTCTTACGGCGGATCATATGGCGGACAGGGCACGGTGAATCCGTTGATCCTGCAGCACAGCGGCAACGCTATAGATCTTTGGAATAATTTTCGTAAGGGCGATATGGCCGTGTGGAATGCGGAGAAGCAGATCCCGGCGACGCAATATCAATACAAGCAGAGCCCGCTCACGTCACTCAGTGGCTTATTCAGTCAGGGCATGTCGGGCCTCGGACAGGCGTCCGGCGGAGGAATGTTCTAATGCCGCAACTCATCGTTCAAGACGATCCCTACGCGAATATTAACTCGCAGGCTGCATCCGACGCGATTGGCGGCTTCATGCCGAACGTGAAGGCGCAGGCTGAAGCGCAGACGCTCGCCGCGCAGATCCGTCGCGCCAACATTGAGCAGCAAAAACTGCAACAGGACATGGAGTTCGCGCGCAACGAGGAGCGGCGCAAGTCGGTCGAAGAGGGCCGCAAGAACACCATGTGGACGCACCAACAGACGGCCGGCGTTGACGCCGGACATGTGCGCCAACTCGAACTCGGCCCGCGCCCCGTTGATCCGATGCAGGCGGCGCTTTGGGATGCGCGACGCAAGGCGGCGTTGAGCGGCGCCGGTTACGTCTACGACGGCGGCGGCGACATGGCTTCGCGCGCGCAAGGTGACGCGCGCTACACCGGCGCCGGCATGATCCAAAACCCGGCGGCGACGCCGCGCCAGATGCAGACGGGGCAGACGCTGTTCACCGGCCACGCCCCAGGGGCAAATGCCGCCGACGTGAAAGCGCAAATGCTCGCGCAGGGTAAGATCGACACGGCGAACGGGACGCTGGATAAACTGCAGCACGCCGAGGACGCGTATCGCGGCCTGATGGACAAGGGCGAGATCGGTCGCTGGGCCGGCGGCACTCTGGGCCAGATTTGGGATGGCTACGCGCCGGAGGTTCTCGGTGGCAACCGAGAGGCCGCGGGATTGCGCGACGCATACACCGCCGCCGCAAACAATCTGCAGCTTGAACTGTCGAAGATCAATTTCTCCGGACAGGGCGCCGTCACGGATAACGAGCGGCGCATTCTTCAACAGACCCTGCCGATGCTCAACAACGCCGACCCGCAGCGCTCGGTGCAGATCCTGCAGCAAATGCGCGAGACGGCGCAGAACATCATCGCGCGCCAGCAACAGTTGCTCGGCAGTGTCGACGCGGCGCCGGAACAGGAAGCAATCAATCCGCAGACCGGCCACGTCGTCGTGCTGCGCAACGGCCAGTGGGTGGATAAATGAGCCCTCCTCCTCCGCCCGGCTATCAACTGCGCGAACCGGCCGCATCAGCGACGCCGGCGCCTCCGCCCGGATATGAGTTGCGCCAGCCGGCCGCGCCCGCCGCTCCGGCTGCGCCCGAACATGCGCCGGTCTCCGAGCAGGCCCCGCAACGCGACACCAACCATCAGGCGGCGCGCGAGTGGCTCGACGCGCATCCGAACATGAAACCCGGCGCCGTCGGCGGCGCGATGATCAAGGCCGGCCAAGGCCTGTCTATGGGCTGGGGCGACGAGGTGATGGCCGGCGCAATGGCGGCGCGCGATTCACTCACGCGCGGCGGCGGCTATTGGAACAATTACGAGCGCGAAAAGGCGATGCAGGATGAAATCCTCGCCGACGCGACGAAAGAATCCGGCGGCTACGGCACGGCGGCGGAGGTCGGCGGCGGCGTCCTTGGCGCCGTGGCCGGCGGCGGTCTCGCGGCTGCGCACGGCGTGCCGGGTCTAGTTCGTGTCGGTCAGGGTTGGGCGACGCGCGCCGGCGCGACTGCGCTTGAGGGCGGCGCTATGGGCGCCGTGCAGGGCGCGGGCTCCGCAGACGGCGGCCTCGGCAATCGCGTCAGTGGCGCGCTTGAGGGCGCCGCAGTTGGCGCTGGCGCCGGCGGCGCATTGTCTGTCGCCGGCTCCGCGTTGAAGCCGACGGCGAACGCCGTGGGGTCTCGTCTCTCGAATTGGTATGACCCGGAAGCGTTTGGGCAGGCGAAGGTCGGCGAAGCCGTCGAGCGCAGCGGCCGATCCGTCGACGACATCATGGGCGGCATGCGGCAGGCCGCCGACGACGGACAGGGCGCGCAGTGGACGCTCGCCGACGAGTTGGGCGAGCACGGCGACGACCTGATGCGCGGCACGATGAACCAGCCGGGCCGGGAAAAGGGTCGCGTCGCGGATTTCTTGCGCGACCGCTCCGGTGGACAGGGCCAGCGCCTCACGCGCAATGCGCAAGACGCATTCGGTGTCAGCCGCACGTCTCTCGGCGAAGAGGAGACGCAGCGCGCGGCGCAGAAGACGGCCGACAAATATCTCTACCCCGCG
>JACCDP010408285.1_pt1 | contig 13587 bp, 14 predicted proteins | sample 7445841 | NCBI WGS metagenome assembly JACCDP01 (sample SAMN15323441, study PRJNA562643) | freshwater metagenome | isolation source: river surface water | place: USA:Blue River Watershed | collected 2017-08-17
CAAGCTGAGAGTCAGAGATGGATTTTATCATACTGCTTTCCTAAACACATTGATGTATTCTACACCAGTTCTTATTTTCCCATTAGCACCAAACCCATTACCCTTGAGAGGGACTTCTACAGTATTGATGTAATCAAATCCAAGTTTGATAAGACATTCGATATGCCACTTATTGACATCAACTTCTGAACCATTACGAATATGATTCTTCATGTTGATGAGCATGATGCCGTTTGGCTTCAACACTCTCAAGCATTCACTATACACTTGTTCGTGGAGCATCTTGTATTCGTCACCCCACTGCATCTGTCCAGAGTTGTTTTTAGACAGTTTTCTGCCGAGGGTATGGGTGTAGGTGTTTCTCTTGGATTTGTCCTTGGCGTGGTGATTATCAGCCATTCTGTTGCCGTATGTGGGCGAGGTACATACAGCATCAACGGTGCCATTTTCAAAAGACATCTTTGTTGAGTCACCACATATTGTTCGTGGATGCATATTTGCCCACTCTGGCTCTATTTCGATGCCGTATGTGTCAAATGGAAGTTCGTGAATCTTTCCAGTACCAGCAAACGGATCTAACACTTTACTATAAGGTGTCATACCGTATTGAACGAGAATCGCCTTGAAGAGTGGTAATAACTCAGGGCTATACTTGGCTGGGTGCTTCATATCCTTATTTTATGGGATATGATAAAAATGCAATAGTTTATGATACGTATAAATTTTTCTTTATGCGGCTCTCAACTTCATTTTCAGGAGGCTGAATTGGTGACGGGGTATGTATGTCATCTTTTGATAGTGTTATCAAATCATCAAGATACTTTTCTCGTTCAAGAAGAATTCGCATCCCCTTACCATCTCTTCTAGCTCTGATAGATATAAGTAACTTAGGTTCACTATTGCCCTTTTTAGCAAATATCTTTATCTTAGGGTTTGCGCCTTCAGTTGTCAACGATGCTGATATAGAATGTCCCTTCAACTTTTCATGAACCAAATTGAAGTCCAGTTCGTGAAAGTCATTTTTACTCAAGTGAACAAGTATTATACGATCTTCATTTTCAGATCCCTTTGCCTTCAACGCACCATTTTTTATACCATTGGCTAGATGATTTATAAATTCTTCAGCATCCACTTCACCGGAAAGCTTCGAAACTACTCTCTCGTAAACATATCGGAATATGGTCTTGATACTTTCTATTTTGTTTCCAGATACTTTAGCGGAGTTATACTTACTTTGTATATCGTCCGGTAGAGATATACCAAAAACATTTCCGAAGAATTCGCTTATATTTTCTGCTTTGTCACCGCCGTATTGATAAAGCTGCTTGGTTCCCAAAGATTTCAAAGATATGTTTCCAAGATTCTTCAACTCAACGGGCTTACCATCCCCACGCTGTATCTTGACACTAACATCTATCTTGGTTCCTCTCTGATTTTCAGTTCCAGTAGAAGATATCATAACATGATCAATTTCTTCATTGTTATATATTCCATTTTCAGAGTGGCATATACCTTTTATAAGACTAACTTTATCCTTACTATTTATGTATGATATAACCGCTCCGTAAAGAGGTCGAACTTCGTTTCTATTGATAAGAAGAGCGTTGAGAGAAGTTTTAGGCATTGATAGCTTGAATTGAACTTCGTCTGGTTTTGCGTTTGGGATAGTCCAAATATTCTCGACAGATTTCTTACCATCGTACAACCCCCTCATATCATCAAGGACTTTATCTATATGACTAGGAGTTATAGTTTCTATGTTTGGGTTTATGAAACGAGCCACGATAGCAGCCCCTAGAAGCCCTTCCGAAACATCTCCCTTGTTAGCGGACGGCTTGAACAAAACTCTGAGAGTCTTTGTGAAGTACCCGATAATAGATTGTCCATCTGAACTCATCTGTGGCTTACTATTGATTCCTTTTGATTCAAAATACACTTTGAGCATGTCTGAGAATTTCTCTCGAAGGTTTCTTGGCACTATTATTTTATACAGTTTCTTTTTGTTGTCATAAATAACGTTCTTAGAAACATCAAAGTCTCTGATGAATTCTTTTATAGTTGGCAGATTCAAAGAAATAAACTCATCAATGCTTACATTTTCACTTTCAAACAATATAGCATTCATTACATCTCTTATCTCATTCATAGTAAATCTCCTACCTCCACCATAAGTGTTTGTACCTTATTTCCATTCTTCAGATTATACTCTAACCTTGGACGAATCTGGAATAAAAGTGTCTTTTCATTATTTATGTCTATTCCATAGAAACGCATGGTTCCACTTTCATCAGTTTGAAGGTTTATGACATAAGTATCCTTCATAGCGTCGAAATCGGCAGTATCTATCTCTTTGACATCGGAACCCTTTATACTGATAACCCTCGCCATATCCTGCCCGAATATCTGCTTACGAAGGAATTCAAGGCACTTCATGGTGAATACTCTGGCTCTCGGATCGGCAGTGAATACCTCACTGTCCCTCATCCGTATCTCATCAGTCATTGCCCGAATGAAACGCTTGATAGTTACTTTCAAGTGTTCTAACTCATCTCTCGCCTGATATGCCTTCTTGTCGGCATCGGTATCACCCTCTCCACCACCCGCATAATACCTATCCTGTATAGTCATGTATTTCTTGACATAGTGAATGAAGTGATCCTCATCTGGTATCTTGTCTGGATGCTGATATACCAAATCCTGCATCTTGGAGTATCTGTCGGGGAAGTCCTCTACTCCTTCCAATCCCTCTATGAATCTCAAGTTGAATGTCTTGCAGAGACGGAACAAGCCAACGAATATACCCATATTGGAAACTGTACTCTTGGTAGATGCTTCGCCAGATTTCAACGAGAATACAATTGGCTCACGCAAATCTTTCGGTATGTCGGTTTTACTTGTTGCGGATATCTTCAACTGTACATCGCCTTTGAGAGTATTCTTTGAGGATGATGTTGAAACACCGTCAGCTACAACTGTGAATTCAATCTCATCCTTCTTATGGTTTGTAAGGACTTCTATCATGAACTCATGTATCTTCTTGACTATTCTCAAGTCGGGAACACGATTCACAAGAGCATCAATGTAAGCGTCGGCTTTCGGGTTTGCTGCGATATTGCTTCCGAACATTCCTTGTATCTTGCTTGGACGCAGGCGTATTTCGACCTTGACAGATATCTTATCCTGAGCATCGGCTTCAACATTATAGATGTTGTCATTGGCTATGTTTGGATCAATAGTATGTTTTGCTCTTCCACTGGATAAGTCTAGAGAGCGTCGTATAGTATTCAACATGCCTTTGTCAACTCTACCATAAGCCATGTGAAGTGCTATTGCTATGGCAAAGATACCTTCCATGGTTTCGCCAAGGTTCTTCTCTTCCGTCAATACAGCGTGGACATAATCACTAAATCGCATTATTTTCTCCCGCAGCCGCAGCCTTTTCTGGCTGGGGCAGATGGTGGTATTGGTTTGGGGGCTGGAGGGGTGGGCGTTTTCTTTGGCTGTGTAACCGCTGGAGGTTGTGGTGTGTTCACAATCTCTTCTACAGGTTTACCATTTATGAAACGCTTGATTATCATCCTTTAGCTGCCGTCTGATCTATTGGTTTTTCTGTTCTCGGACCCCGCTTTAGATAAGATTTATCTCTCATATTGTCAACCATTTCATTGTCATTTATAACCTTCTTGCAATAATAAATCCAAGCGTCTATGAGCTTATCATCATCTATACCAAAGAATGTCTTATAATCTTCTCTGGAGAAATAATTTTTTAGGGGCTGTGTCTCTCCGTTCCGCTCGGCTATACCCTTTAGTATCTCATTTATTTCTTTGACACTACCATATATTTGTTTCATTAGATTGGCTTCCGCCATGAGATATGCATGTATAGCCGATTTCTGTTGTTCGTTGAGGTTGTTCATATTTTTACCCTTATGGCTTCATGGATGCGTCGATGTCTTTTATCAGTTTAGCTTCGTCACGGTTTGTCATAAATTCAGTCAACTCACTTGCTATACCGTTCTTCTTGATAAATCTGTCAAACTCTCTAATCTTCTCCGGAAGTTTCTTTTTACTGACAATACTGAGAACATCCTTGAATTTTGCCGAGTGTTTAGATTTGGTTGCGAGAATTCCAAATACCGATTCATAGCCCATAATCTCAGAAGCCTTCATTGACTGTTCTATAACTTTGTCACTATGTTCGAAGAACTTTCTTCTTTGGTCATCATCGCTGATAGCTTTATTGAACAAGTCGGCTGGAACCACCTTGAGAGCTTCCTCCTTTGTTTTCTTATATTCCCCCACAAGTTGAATCATCATGTTTCTTACTTCTGCAACTTTTTTGTTTACCTGTGCAGCGGCGACTTTTCCGGACTTTATATCTTCTTTGATAGACTTGTAACTGTCTATTAGCTTATTACCAAACTGTTCAAATGCATTTCCACCCTTTTCATTTTCTGCTTTCATCATCCACGAAACTGCTCCGAATAATGCTCCAGCCGCTTTCTCAATAACCTTATTTAACTTCTCAGGATCTTGTGCTTTTACATATCGGGGGAGTGCCTTCTTAAGTTCAGTCATTTCAGCATCGGAAGACTCGGATTCTGGTTGCGTTTCTGGCTCAGTCTCAGTGTCCGTCTTTGGTTTTTCGTCCGTCGTATCCTCTGGCGCTGCAAGTTTTGGAGTATCCTTTTGTCTTTCAATGTTTTTTGTAGATTTATCATCTTGCGATGCATCTGTTATTCCAACAGCTTTTAAACTATTTGGTGGAATGTTTGCATTTGTCTCGGATTTTATTCTGGATACTAATTTTTTTATTTTTTCCTTTATTTCAGGTTGAAGTTTCTCAAATTCCGGATAATCAAGGTTAGAAGCAAATGAAAGTAGAACACCTTCGATTTTCTTTCTTCTATCTTCATTTTTCTCATTTTTATATTGTTCTAATTTTGCTTCAATAGCTTTTATTTCACTATCTACTTGATTGCCCTCGTAATGTAGCTCATTCAACACACCACTCTCCGTAAACTTCTTGAGTATCATGTTACGAATAACCGATTCAGCCTTCATACTATTCAACAAATCATATATCTGCTTATAGATTCCGACTGCTTCTTTATTCTTCTGCGAATGGGCTGGAGCGACATTAGCCAACCAACTCTTGAAGTCGCTTGTCTTTGCCGATTCACGGGCAGCGGTTCCACTCATGACTCTTGGAGTCTCAATCATCTCAACATCCGCTATACCCTTAGCGTTTACCTTGATTGGAAGGCTGGCGTGATCCTTCAGCCATACCGAAGCGTTGAAGCTATTCAACAACTTGCGATAATCTTCTATTCTGTCATTTCCAGCGAGCCAACCAACCATATAAGCCTTCATCTCACCAAGCTTTTGTATGATGGCGAACAAGCTTCCGTTTGCAAGTGGAGTGTCAGATACAACAACGCTATCATCTCCAGCGTATACGGCTTCTACGAGAGCCTTCTGATCCTTTTCAGTCAAAGGATTCTCTTCCTTGTTCATTGAAGTCTTTCCACCCTTGACGATGAGAATCAATATCTTCTCTGCGCCCAACTCTTCGAGCTTCTTCTTAGCCAACTGAATCATGGCGTCATGTCCACGATGCCATGGCTGCGCTCTTCCGTTCCAGATAATGACTGGTGTGACACCCTGGTAATACTGGCTATAGTCCTGCTCGGCAGCATTCATGTGTTGTCCAGCATACTGCTTGAGACGGCGATCCAACATAAACTTGAAGATATACAACTGGAAAGCTTCGTCAGGCATGTCAGTGTTTATAGTCTTTTCTATCGTGTCAAACTTGTCTATGATGGCTTTGAGGGATTCCAACGACTTGCGCTTGCTGTCTGGATCAATCTTCTGTGACTTGAATTCGTCAACGATGACAGCTAACTGATTCTTAGCGACTTCGAATATCTGATTGACACGCTTCTTGGTTTCTTCTGGTGTAACCATAGCGTCCTTGTTACGCATCTCGTCAAACAACTTCAAAATGAATTCATGTTCACGCTTCTCTGGATTCTTTTCCTTGCTGGTGAACTTAGCACCAAACTCCTTGATGGCTCTGTTGAGAGCGGCAGCCTGGGATGTCTTCAAGCCAAGAGCGTCCTTGAGGAATGAACCTTCAGTTACGGCTTCTAACTCTGCGAGACTGCTACGGGTAGCCCATGTCTGCTTCTTCAACGTATCGAAAGCGTTTGAGGTTCCCTTGATTTCAAATATGTCTCCATTAGCCTTCTTGATACGAAGAACAACACCTTCAATGGACGAAGGCGAATCTGGCTTACTGAATATTGACGATGTTTCTTCGGCATACTTGTCGAGAACACCCTGTAGCTTCTCCTTCAAGTCCGCAATAACATTCTTCAAGTGAGACTTGATGGTGGTGTTTCCACGGGCGCTCAATACTTCTATTGCCTCGTCTATTGCTTCTGGACTTGCCAGCATCTTATCAACATTGATCGCTTTTAGCTGAACAACGCCAGAGAGCTTTGCATGCTTCTCATTGGTGTATATGCGCCATTCGGAAGAGTCGGCAGTTTCAATAGCGTTGATTATCTGAATATTCTTCTTTGGCTCTGGACGAGTCCACTGAGCGTTCTCGTCCTTTATCCACGACTTGAATACGACGAATGCTCCCTTGGTTCCAAACTTCGACTTGTCATACTTAGTAGCAACGAAAGTTATGTATCCAGCCTCATCACCAGTATGTGTGAGGACGGGGAACAACTCTGCGTCGTAACGAACCGGACCAACCCTCTTGACTATCTTCTGAAGGGTTGACTGCAAGAGTTTATTCTGAAGTAGGGACTCGAAAGCTGCCTTATAGTCAGACATGAAGGTGTGGCTGAAACGCTGCTTATAATCGTCCGCAGTGACTTCACCAGAGTTTGACGATTCCATGAAGAACTTACCGGCTGGATTGATACCGAAGTGGACGAACGACGAGTCCATCTTCTCAACCATGTCAACTGACTTGATTTTATCCAAGTCAATTTCACCACTCTGGACATGAGGAAGAATCTCCTTGAATATCTCCAAGAATTCAACATCGCTGAATTCATTCTTTCCGGCAAATCTGCCTATTCCTTCTCTTGGCATATTTTATTCTCCAGCTTTCCAGGGTTTTCCAAACATCTTAGCCATAACCGACATACCAGCGTTGAAGTCTGCGGGATCCATGCTTCCGACTTGGTTATTCATGGACTCAACAAACGCATTCCATATTTTATCAACATCCTCGGTATCGAAATGCTCTTTTACATATTCAGCCATCTTGACAGCGGAGTTGGCTACATCTTCATCGGCTCCAGGCAATATAAACTCTATCAACTCAGGCATGTTTGAGAAGCGAGCGACAGGCTCTTCTGATACCTTGATGAGCTTCTTATTCTTGACTCCTGGCTTGTAGATGTCAAATACGAGGTATATACCGCCAGCAGTCGAAAGCGAGTAGCGTCCGATTTGCTTCTCCGGTTCACCTTCTTTCTGTGTGGTGTAGCCCTGCTTTGCCCACTTCAAGTATTCTGGATTCTTCTTGAGGGCTTGAGCTATGAGCTTCTTGTGAGCGGGTGTAATCTCCTTGACGGACAATACTGCTCTGATAAGCCACTTTTGAATTGCGCCCTTGACTCCAGCCGATATGTCAACCATGCTACTACTCTGCATGAACATCATATCTTCTTTTTCTGTTGACACATCGACAATATCAACTTGTATGACAGAGTTGCTGTCGAGGACAGCAGCCAAGTTTATTTCCTTGTTGCCAAGCTTGAATGCATACTTTTCTGGATGCTTGCCTTCGAGATACTTTCCAACATCGGCTATCTTGGATCCATTAGTGAGAACAACATCAATATCTAAGTCACCAAAGCTCTTCTTGGAGGCGGTTGCCTTAGCGACAACCTCTGGATTCTCCGACTTGAATACCTTGACATCATAACCAGCTATCTTAGCTGCAAGGCGAGTTGAACCAAGCCCAAACTCCGTCTTGTAATTCTTATCAATAAGTCCAGCCTCAGCAAGCTCAATGAGTATTGGTTCAACTATTTCCTTGAATACAACACCAAGAGCGGCTTGGGGTATCTTTGAATACTTGAGGTTAGCATTCCCCGAAGCGGCTTGAAGCTTAGGAAGAAGCTGTTCAGCAGCGTTTCCACCCTCCGACAAAATAACTGATTCGTTGACTCCTGTTATTATCTTGTCAAGCATCGACAAGTCACGCGACCATATCAATCCCGATTCAGTTGCCTTGAAGGTTCCAGCCTTGGTAACTACCTTGCGTGTCTTGAGATTCAAGGGAATGTACTCATCGTTGATTCCACGAAACAGACCATAGCGTGCGCCACGCTTACCGTGTAGCACCCACTCTGGACCAAACTTCGAGTTTTCAGTTGCCTTTTCATAGTGGTAGGTGCGGGAGCGAACCTTTAGTTCCTTCATGCTGCCCTTGTTTGGGCGTCTCCAACGCTCATAGAGCATGTGGGTAGAGTTAGCCCATAACTCTATCTTACGAGCCAACTCTATGAGCGAGCTACCATCGTAGTAGTTTCTAAACGCTTCTGTTATAAGCTTTCTTGAGTCCATCTTTTTGCTCCCCGCTAAATGCATTACCTTTATTTATACATTTTAGCGGGGCTGGACATTACTCATCGTAAACAAATATCTCTATCTTCTTCTTTCCAAACTTCTTTGCGTCTGTCTCGGACTTGAAGCGTAGGTCAATATGAGGTATTCCCGTTCTACGGGTGTTACTATTTATGACACCGCCAGTGTCATCGCAGACGAATATGCGATCTTCTCTACGGGACTTATCTAAGTAACCATAGCCGCTTGGTATGTATATTGTGGTTCCATAGTCTGCTATAACGGGGACACTAGACCTACCATGTCTATCCTTACGCATAGGAACTGCCACGCCATATGGATTCTTACTGATTCTCGTCATAGATGCCGTGAAGTCATCTTTACAATGAGGGTGATTCTTGTCAATTTTATCTTTTGGCGAATACGCTGTGGCAATGACGGTTATCCACCGTCCCTTTGGTTCTGGCTCTTGTTCAACTACTATAACAGGCTTTGACACAGGCTTATCAACTTGCTTCATGTGATACATGACTTTTATTGGCTGAACACATCTGGCAGAAGCCTCGGGAGCTTCCAGTGGTGAGTTAAACAAAGAAGACGCTATAATAAGGGCAGTAGCGTAAAGATGACGCATGAATCCTCCGGATGATAACAGTTTACTCACTCTTTAAAAAAGTCAAGGGGCAAAATGAAGATAGGAATAGGTGTAACATCATATAAAAGAGCTAAAGAATGTAAAGAAGTATGTGATAGTATTGTAAAAACACTTTCACCGGAACATGAATATACGATGTTATGCTCAGTGGATCACGAAGATGATGGGAGTTATGCTGGTGTCTTTCCTAAAGGGTTTGGTAGTCTATTTCACACAAACGGTGGAGTTGCAGCAAATAAAAATAGGCTCCTTAAGAGATTGAAAGACAATGATTTAGTATTTATATTTGAAGATGATATTTTAGTCCGCAGGACTGGATGGATAGAGTTGTTTTTAATAGCCCTACAAGAAACTGGAATGAAGCATTATAACTACATTCGGCTGGACCATAGAACGGATTTATATAAAATTGTCAGAACGCCAAATTTGAATATAGGGTTTTATAAAAAGAATACTGCTCAACTTATGGTGTTTACGAAAGAAGTCATAGAGAAAGTTGGAGCATTTGATTCTCGTTTTGGAAAGTATGGATTTGAGCATTCCGATTACACTCGCCGCTGCAAGGGGGCTGGATTGTGCATGCCACCACACCACGATATCCACCCGCACATATTCGACTTAGACATCTTTATCGAAGAGATGAATGTAGAACCGTGTTATAATCTTACAGATAGAACAAAATTCTCTGAGGAAGGTAACAAGATTTACATGGACTTCGATCCGAAGAGAATATTCGTACCATTTCTAGAAGGAGATTTCTAATGAAGATTATCAACAGCCCTAAAGTAGTTGTCAGTGAAGATGACTTGAAGAAACTTCTCGTCCGCTTTATTGAGAAGAAGACGGGGAAGAAAGTTGTTCAAGTTGATTTGAATGTCGGTGGAAACGCCGCAATTGCAATTATGACCGATGAAGAAACTGAGTTGGAGGAAGCCAAGAATGGGTAAGCCACTTATAGGAATCGGGTTGATATCATACAACCGACCAAATCCGGCAACCGAATGTGCTGAAGGAATTGTCAATAATCTAGACCATGATAAGTATGACTATAAGTTAGTTTGTTCATTAGATCAAACCGATACAACTGGTTACGAAAAAGTAGCAAAGTTGATGACACTCATACAGCATAAGAACGTCGGCATATCTGTAAATAAATCTATAGCACTCTTTCACCTTCAAGATTGCGATCATGTGTTTCTATTTGAAGATGATTTTAGACCTTCCAAGAAAGGTTGGGATACACTCTATTTGAATGTTCACCGTGAATCTGGAATAGGTTTGTTTAATTACTGTCCACAGTGGGTTTCGGATTCGGAAAAGAAAGCTAAGAAGGTTGTGAAGTATCCTTCTGGAACGGTTGTATATGAACACACACATGTTGCTCAGATAATGTCTATAACTAAAGACACTCTTAACACTGTTGGCGCACTTGATCCGGATTTTATTGGATATGGATACGAACATTGTGACTATACTCGTAGATGTGTAATGGCTGGTAAATTTCCAAACCACGGATTCCCGTTTATTAGGGAAACATACGAATATACAGAAATGGTCGGGTGTCCGAACACAACTTCAGATGAACAGCGAAAGCCAGAGATAGACCATAATGGTAGAGTTTATGGTAGAGGTGTCAGAAGGATTCATATCCCGTTTAGGGAAATTGCTCCACTCATTCAGAGGTGATGCGGTTCACATACACCATATCTGTTTAAATCTATAACAGACCCAAACTTATAGTTCCTATTCCCGTTATTATAATGATGATAGTGGAACATCTTTAGAGATAGTGATGGGTTTCTAATAATGTATCCAGCCTTAGAAAATTCCCACATTATTCTATTGTCACATCCAGGGACTCCGAGGTGATAACTTGCATCTGGAACTTCTCTGACTTTACCACGAATAATCCAGGCATCTTGACTATTACTTACCATATACGGGTTAGCTTTGAATGGATTTATTGATTCTATGTCCCACCGCGCCAAGCACCAAGCTTCATTTGGTTTTATGCGGTGAAGTTGTGATGACGAACCACCGTCCAAACAACAATCACTATTCATGAAAATGTTTATATCGTTTGGTCCGGTTATGGAGTTTATCAAGTTAAAATAGTCTTTATAAGTGTATCTCTTATCAACCTTGATTGGATGTATTCTTTCGGTTTCCTTTATCTCATCGGTTTCGTCCAATATATAGAAGTCCGTGACATACTTGTTCTTAAGGTTGTCGTGTAAACAGAAATCCAATTCTGCTTGTCTCTGTTCACCCTCAGAAGACTTGTAAACATTTAGGAATAAATTAACCTTTATGTTTTCACCAAGATGACTATTTAATGTGTCCATATCAGAACCGGTTAACTCTTGAAATATAACGTCTTTTTGTTTTTGTAAATGACAAGTTGAATATTTATTAAAACATAGAGGATAAAATTCGGTGACTCTATTTGACCATTCAATATCCTCTCCCTCATTCCACGAAAGACTCTCGTTGAGAGGTATGTGCTGCATGATATGCTTCTTAGCTACCCAATATCCGCCATTTATAAACATATTGTTGTGGAGATTCTGGTGACGAAAATCGTAAGGTAGTAACCTTCTTCTTTGCAATTGTGGCAATGGTCCGGGTCGCCACTGTGGGTCTTTTAGTTGCCAATCCCTGAAGCGGGTTCCGTCTTTATTTAGAACTACATTGGAACATACGGTAAAGTTATTACCATATTTTAAAAACCCACTATACCAATTTTCGTCCAGTAAAAAGTAATCATGGGTTATAACAACGTTCTCATATTTGGCGGCAGCCACCGCCAGATTCTTTTTTCTAGTTATCCACGCGTGCTTTATGCTCTCATCAAAAGGTATGTGATTTACTTCACCACCATATTCGTTGGTTCCGCCGACAACTATAATATCTCTACAATCTTGAGGAACTATCCTCTTAATAGAATCTATGAGATTTTTTATATTGTCATTTACATTGTTTGTAATGATACAGAAAGAAAATTTCATTTATATCTCCGTTGCCTGCACAGGTCTATATGCTCCGTGTATCCTACCGTCGCCATTATCTCGGATGTTATAACTTCTCTTTTCACTCATATGTATATGATGTAGTTTAACACTCTTCATTGGATTCTTTAATGTGTATCCAGCCATATGTATTTCATGTGATATTCTACTGTCGCACCCTTGAACGCCCAATGTCCAGTTGCAGATTGGTATATTTCTTACCTTCCCACGGAATATCCATCCGTCTTGGCTAAACGGATTCCAGTCGAATGGAATAGAATGAAATGGATCTAGAGACTTGACATCCCATCTTGATAGACACCAAGCCTCGTCCTTTGTTATCTTATTCAAAAGATGCGATGTCGCTGAATCAAAGCAGCAATCTGAGTTTATGATGGCATTAACATCATCTTCACCTGTCACTTGATTAATGTAATCAAAGTAATCTTTGAATGTCAACCTCTTCCCACAAAAGACAGGCGTTATTTTTTCTGTTTGTGAAACATTACCGGTTTCGTCAAAAACAAATATCTTTGTTATGTTTGGATCATTTATACCGGCATTGAAGCAGAAGTCAATTTCGGGAATCCTCTCGGGAAACTTGGATATGTAGTAGTTGTAATATAAGTTTATTGCCATATTATATCCTGTAATGTGCTATATAGTCGCTACAGACACTTATATTGTATTGACTATTATCGTAATTCAATAGGCATTTATTAACTCCAGCAACCTTATCCATGACTATAGAATTCGGTATTGGGATACAATCAGGATACACTACGGGCATTCCCCATGATGTGAGGGTGTATGTGTCTTCCTCATGCCAAAAGCAATGTATTTCTTTTATGGTCAACATATAAGCAAATGCTTCTTTATTCTTTGCATGGCATAGTAAATTTGGATATTTTAGAAACTCTTCATCAACCATATGTTGTGGTGAATCATGTCCAAGAAACAACCCGTCATCTGTCTTCCAAACATCTATCTCAACATCATATCCCATGACAAGTGCCTCGTTTATATACGATGTGGTGTTTTCACGATAAAGTATCTTACCGTTTATATTTCCTCTATGTGATATTAATTTCATACCCATCCATTCAGAATGTTGTTATAGTTGATAGCTATCTGCATATAGTCACCAACCGTGTTGTAGCTCGGGTGTATAACATTGGCATTCCGGATAACAGCCAGTTTTTTACCATGCATGTCTTTGTATAGATTGAATGGAACCTCGTCATATAAGTCTCTGTAAAGACTTCCGTTGTTAATTATATTCTTCCACTCATCGGTTTTTATCAAGAATACTGAATTACAA
>JACCDP011515211.1_pt1 | contig 13583 bp, 11 predicted proteins | sample 7445841 | NCBI WGS metagenome assembly JACCDP01 (sample SAMN15323441, study PRJNA562643) | freshwater metagenome | isolation source: river surface water | place: USA:Blue River Watershed | collected 2017-08-17
AAATTTGTTTAAGAATGAATAGTAACTGTTTTTCATTTGAGATTATTTACATGTTAATGCAAAATTAAAGATTTCAGGTATCTAATTCACTGGCCAATTGCAAACTATTCAACGCAATATGTTTAAAACTATTTGTATAAAAAAAAGTGAAAAAGCGCAATGTTGGCAATGCTCATCTATATTTGTCAAACAAGAAATAGGTAAAAATGAATTTAACTTTAATGGGCAAAACCGCCCTCGTCAGCGGAAGTACGCAAGGTATCGGAAAGGCAGCAGCCATAGAATTGGCTTCATTGGGAGCAAATGTAGTCTTGATTGCAAGAAATGAGGAGAGTCTTCAACGAACAGTTGCTGAATTGGATCAAAGCAACGGACAAAAGCACAGCTATTTGGTGGCAGATTTCAACTTTCCCGATCAATTGAAAAAGGCGATACAAAACTATGTTTCGGAAGGAGGTAAAGCCCATGTTTTAATCAATAATTCAGGTGGGCCGAAAGGCGGTGCAATCATCAAAGCGGATCCAACTGAATTTTTAAGTGCTTTTCAGCAGCACCTCATCTGCAACCACATCTTGGTGCAGGCACTATATCCGCTGATGATTCAAGAAGGCTACGGTCGCATCATCAATGTGATTTCCACCTCTGTGAAACAGCCCTTGCCAAATTTGGGTGTATCCAATACCATTCGTGGAGCTGTTGCCAATTGGAGTAAAACACTCGCCAATGAATTGGGAGAATATGGTATTACAGTAAATAATGTCTTGCCCGGAGCAACGAATACAGCTCGTTTACAAAGTATTGCGCAAGTAAAGGCAGACCAAACGAATGAAACAATTACAGAGATTTTTGCCGAAATGGCTGCCGAAACCCCCATGAAGCGTATAGCTCAACCGGAAGAAATTGCATCAGTTATTGCATTTTTGGCATCACCGGCAGCTGCCTATATCAATGGCATCAATGTACCAGTTGACGGTGGTAGAACACGATCTCTCTAAACAATATCAACGTAAGACGTTGATGTGACCAGTAATGGTATCCTCTAAGCCTTCGTTTGTTATATAGTCGATTTTCCAGCTGTACGTACCATCTTGAACATTTTTGTTTTCGTAGGTGCCGTCCCACTCGAAATCCTTGTCTTGAGAATAGAAAATTTCCTCACCCCATCTGTTGTATATGGAAATTTCAAAGGTCTGAATTCCAATCGTACTCACTTTAAAAGTGTTATTGAAAAGCATGCCGTCTGGTGTGAAAGTGTTCGGAACATAGATATACCATTCTTGGATGATTTGTATCGGTTTAATAATGGTGTCGATACAGCCCTTATCATCTGTAGCTATGAGCGTTACGTAATAGATTCGCGGATCTTCATAGATATGATTCGGATGAACCATCGTCGATTCATCGCCATCACCGAATTGCCAAAGATAGGATACTGCGTTGATCGAAGTGTTTTGAAAAGTTATGGGTAGGTCGTTGAAGAGGGTGTTGCTGGAAATATTGAAGTTAGCTGTTGGTTTTACAACCGTGATAGGAGTAAATCCGTCAACTGTAAAGGTTTGGCACTCATCTGATACAACTACCTGGTAGTTTGTTGTTTGCATCGGGTTAACCCAGATTTGAGCGGTGGTTTCGCCCGTTTGTGGCCATAGATAGAAGTATTGTCCGTAGCCCCCGGTAGCCATTACGGATAATAGTACACTGTCACCCGGACATATTTCAACTCCCGGACTCATTTCCAACAACAATGGCGGACTAGTAATTGTGTAAACAACTGATGCAGTGCTGACCACACCACATTGATCAGTTACTTCAACAATATAAGTTGTCGTCGCTGGGGGTGTCACCACTTGATTGAATTCGTCGCCAAGTGTTTGTCCACTGCTGGTTGTCCATTCATAAGTATATCCACCAGCACCTCCTGTAGCAGCAACTTCTAGAAGTGTTGGAATATAAGGGCAGATCTCTGTTATATCATCTGTGGCATCAAGGACCAATGGGAGATAAACTGGAACATTCACTGTACCTGAACCTGTTGCGGATTCATTCAAACAATTGTCTGTTACAGTAACAGTAAATGTTTGTGTACTTGTGGGAGAAACCAGAATCGTCTGGGTAGTTTCGCCTGTACTCCAGAGATAAGTATAGGGCGCTCCTCCACCAGTTGCAATGGCTTCAAGTTCAATATCATCTCCGGGGCATAATACAGTATTACTTTCAACAGCAACAGCAACAGGCTGAATATCCATTATTCCCAGATCGATTATTATCGGTGTAATGTTTCCGCAAGGATCCACCAATGGGAATTCCAGGATGAGTGTTTCCTGACCTTCAGCTAATAAATCTGCGAAAGCATCTAAACTGAATTGAATCATTGTTTGACCGGGAGCAAACGTCACTGAATTCGGAATCGCGGTATAATCGACTCCTTCGGTTGCTGTACCAGAGACATTTACCGGAATCGTAAGAGAAGTATTGAGATTATTAGTTCCTCTTTCAAGCGTAACTGTCGTCGAAACGCAACCCTCAGACATGAGATCCGGATCAGCATAGTTTTGAGCTGAAAGATCATAGGTGATTTCGACCGGAACTTTCGATGTCAAACTATTGGCTTCGAGGAAGATTCCTGAGTCATAAATGGGATCGCCAACATCTGCAATGGCCAAAATAAGGTGATAGGTTTGTCCGCACTGTACGCGAGCTACTGCTTCAAGAACATCTGTAAAACCATCGTATTGAATGTAGAAGGCTGAACCATTTTGTGGCGAACTGCTTCCGTTACCATTGTTGTTGTAATAACTTGTATTTGTTACTTGATTTACATTGTTGATTGAAACAATCGAACCTGTGGGAAGTCGCGCAATGTTTTGCAAACCCGTTATTCCCGGTCCGGCGATAAAGAATCCAAAAACGTCGTTGTAGTCTGAATTGTTTGGTGGCGCATATTCCGGGTATTCTTCAGATCCGAAGACATACCTGAATCGAACTGTATCGGAGTATGGAATAAAGTCAAATTCCAAGGTTGCTGCATTGAAAGTGGATGCACCCCCGGTTATATTAGCAAGTAAGCCCGATCCTCCAGCTTGATTATCAACTCCTGAATTAGCCTGATTGTTAGGTCCTTGAGGACCTGAGCCATTGTTATAAATGGTTCCTGTTGTCATAACGATACCGCTTGTTATACCCAAATTGGAACCATTTGCTGTGAATGAACTAATGGCGCCAGCAGATCCGTTGTAAGAAATATTGGAAACAGTTACGCCTGGTCCGAGCAAAACATTTTGTACCAAAGAAGCTGGTGAGGAACCTGGAGATGTCACAAGTTGGCCAAAGGTAGTTTTGACAAGTACCATTAAGACCAATATTATGCGGTAATTCCACTTCATTCACTATGTATAACGTAAATATAGCGAATCGGTTTGTTGCAAAAGGAAAAAATTAAACCAAGATTATTTAATTCCCTTTATTTACAAGGTTATTGATTCCCGGCGGGTCCATAAAATTTGTTAAATTAATTACCCAGATTGACACCATCAATCAATAATCCCCTGCAAGGAGCATAGATAGGCATAGGTTCCTCCAAGGGCTATCAGCTCGGCATGTGTGCCCCGTTCTTTGATTTCACCTTTGGATAAAACGATGATTTCATCAGCACTGCGAATTGTGCTCAAGCGGTGCGCGATGATGAGCGAGGTGCGGTCTTTCATGAGATGCAACAATGCATCTTGCACGAGCTTTTCAGACTCTGTATCCAAGGCTGATGTTGCTTCATCTAGGATGAGCACATTCGGATTTTTCAATACAGCTCGAGCAATGCTAATGCGCTGTTTTTGTCCACCTGAAAGTTTGTTACCCCTTTCTCCGATATTGGTTTCGTACCCATTTTCAAGTGCTGTAATAAAACCATGTGCGTTGGCAATTTTTGCGGCTTCCGTAATTTGTTCTATGGTTGCCTCTGGCATACCGAAAGCAATGTTTTCTCTCACACTTGTATTGAATAATATGGATTCTTGTGAAACAATTCCAATATGATTGCGCAGGTCGGTGAGAGAACATGAGGTAATCGGAATATCATCAAAAAGTATAGCCCCTTCAGTAACGTCATAAAATCTTGGAAGCAAATCTCCTAGGGTTGATTTTCCGCTGCCCGATTCACCCACAATGGCAATGGTTTTCCCTTTTGGGATAGTCAGATTGATATTTTTTAATACAAATTCTTCGCGGTACTTAAACGAAACATTTTGATAACAAATTCCTTGATTTAGGTTGGGTAAAGGGATTGGCTGTTCAATTTCGTATATTTTTTCATCTGAATTCAGGATCTCATTGATGCGGTCCTGAGAAGCCTTTGCTTTATTCATAAAAGCGATGTTCGTTGCAATACCTTGAATGGGCCTAAGCAATTGTGAGAAGACAATGATAAAAGTGATAAAAACTTCACCTGTCAGGGTATTCTCATTCGAATGACCTAAAATCATTTGTCCCCCAAACCAAACGAGGCACAGCATAACACCTGCACCCAAGGTTTCGTTCAGTAGTGGCGACAAGTCTTTTTTGCGGAAAGTTTTTGTGATTAGTTGTTGATGAACCAAGTTTACTCGTTGAAATGAACCAATCACTTGCGAAGCGGCATTAAACGCTTTGATGATCCTTATTCCTCCAAGCCCCTCATCGATGGATGAAAAAAGCAAGCCCATTTGCTCTTGACCTTTTTTCGCTGTTCGTTTCAAGCTTTTTCCAATTCTTGAGATAACAAAGGCAGAAATTGGCAAAAGAACAAAAGAAATTAATGTTAATTCCGGACTTAAGTAGATGAGTGTAATCACATTCACAACGATAGCAATTGGATCACGGTAAATGAGCTCCAGAATTGCCACCACAGCGATTTCAATTTCGCCGACATCATTGTTCATCCGCGCCATCAGATCGCCTTTTCTTTCATTCGTATAGAACGACAAAGGAAGTTGCATGGCTTTAGTAAACAATTTATTCCTTACATCTCGAACAACAGCCATGCGCAATTCGGATTGATGCCAAACTGCGCCATAACGAAATAAATTTTTAAAGAAAAACGCAATGAATACACTCACACATACAAATAGTAAGGCCTGCTTTGGATCTTCAGCGACCATTTTCTGCATAAAATAGTTGTAAGCATCTTTGGCATAACTTACCAAATGAATGAAGTTTCCATCCCAAAAAGGTTCAGCTGGAATCACTTGCTTTTTCCCAGGCTGGAAAATTACCTGCAGAAATGGAATGAAAAGCACCAGGGACAAGAGATTGAACACGACAAAAAGCAGGTTACAGAGAATGACTAAAACAGCCCTGCTTTTGTATGAAAAGGTGTAACGATATATCTCAAGATAATCTTTCATTCGGCGCAAAGATATGCTTTTTGTCACCGAGAGGATAAAAGAGGGTGGAACTATTATTACTTTTGTTACATGAGTTCGATAAGACAAAATAAAATTGAGGGAGTGATTCGCGAGGAATTGTCAGTATTTTTTCAGCGCAATGCGCGTGAAATCTGCCTGGGCGCAATGGTTTCTGTGACCTCAGTTCGGGTTACATCCGATCTATCCTTGGCAAGGTGCTACCTCAGTATTTTCGGCGGCCCAGATAAAAAAGAGGTCTTGGAGCATATTACGAGTCATCAAGGTAAGATCAGAGGTGAAGTTGGTAAACGCCTTAAAAACATGCGAAAAATTCCAGAGTTGATCTTTTACATTGATGATTCCTTAGATTACGCTATGAAAATAGATGAATTACTTAAGCAGTAAAGCCATTAATTTTCCATTTTACATAGCAAAGAGATACTTATCATCTAACAGACGTAAGAATGTGGTGCATCTCATTACCCGTATTTCGGTTATTGGAATTGCAGTGATTACCGCTTCACTTATCATCCTGCTTTCAGCGTTCAATGGTATCGAATCCATTATTAAAAAACTCTACAGTGATTTTGATGCGGATATTTCTATCGAATCGTCCGTAGGAAAAACATTCCGGACCTCAGCCATCAATTACAAGGAAATCAAGGCAATGGAGGGTGTCAATCAGGTGTCGTGGGTTGCAGAAGAAGTAGTTGTGCTTAAACACGAGGATAAATGGGTGAACGCCCGAATGGTCGGTGTTGAACCATCCTTTCTTGAAATGTCAAGAATGAAAAATCACATGGTCGATGGTGAACCGATGCTTGTGCATGGTCGAACAACCATGGGATTGATCGGCGCGACACTTTTAGATAAATTGGGTGGATTCATTCCTCAACAAACAGGTTATGAAGAGATTTTTATTTATTCTCCGAAGAGAGATGCTCGTATACAGTTGGGAAGTAATCCCTTCCATGTAGAAAAAATCGGCGTTTCAGGGAGGTTCAATTACAACAAAGAAATCAATGCCGATCGCCTCATAGTTCCGCTGCAAACGGCAAGAGATCTGTTAGATTATGAAGAGGAAAATACAGCCATTTTTGTCGATGTTAAGAAGAATGATCAGATAGAAGGCATAAAGCAACAATTGCAGGCCATCGTTGGAAAAAACTTCAAGGTGAAGACGAGTTATGAGCAGAACGAACTCATTTTCAAAACAAGCAAATCCGAAAAGCTCATCGTTTTATTTATCTTATTGTTTATATTCATCCTGGCCGCATTTAACCTGATTGCCTCTATTACCATGTTGTTCATTGAAAAAAAGGAAAACATTCAAACGCTTATTCACCTCGGTGCAGATCAGAAATCAGTTTTTTCTATATTTTTTTACGAAGGATTGCTTGTTTCCGGTAAAGGTATTCTGATCGGAACTGTTTTGGGTTATGCGGTGTGTTTCTTGCAACTCAACTTTTCACTTTTAATCATGCCAAATTCGGGCGGAGAAGCATTTCCAATTGCGCTTTCCTGGTTGGATGGTTTGCTGATTTTAACTTTGGTGAGTGGTTTGAGTGCCCTTTTTGCCTACTTACCTGTTAGACTCCTGCTCAAGAAAAATTTTGGTCATTTGCGTTACTAGCAGCTTTGCTCAAAAAAAAATCAAAAAAATACCTTTTTATAGAGATATCCTTATGGATATTTGCTTTATCTTTGCGCCCAAATTTATAGCAGTAAAAATTACTGTATTGATTAACAAATTTAAAAGACGTTCAAATGTCCGCAATTAAAGGAACTATTTCACAGGTGATTGGGCCTGTAGTTGATGTAAACTTCGAAAAAGGAGTTTCGCTTCCAAACATTTATGACGCATTGGAAGTAACCAAAACAGATGGAACTAGAGTTGTTTTAGAGGTTCAATCACACGTAGGTGAGAATGCCGTTCGAACAATTTCAATGGATTCAACAGATGGATTTCGCCGTGGCATGGAAGTGGTTTCAACTGGAAGTGCGATCAAAATGCCGACTGGAGATCAAATCAAGGGTCGACTTTTCAACGTGATTGGTGAGGCCATTGATGGAATTAATGTTGTGGACAATGCAAAAGGATTGCCGATTCACCGTGAAGCGCCAAAGTTTGATCAGTTGTCAACTGCCACGGAAGTTCTTTTTACAGGGATTAAAGTAATCGATTTGATCGAGCCATATGCCAAAGGAGGAAAGATCGGTTTGTTCGGTGGTGCGGGTGTTGGTAAAACAGTTTTGATTCAGGAATTGATCAACAATATTGCAAAAGGACACGGAGGTTTGTCTGTATTTGCAGGTGTAGGTGAGAGAACAAGAGAAGGAAATGACTTGTTGCGTGAGATGTTGGAATCAGGAATTATTAAATACGGCGATGCATTTATGCATTCCATGGAAGAAGGTGGTTGGGATCTTTCCAAAATTGATGTTGATGGAATGAAAGAATCCAAAGCAACATTTGTATTTGGTCAGATGAATGAACCTCCTGGTGCGCGTGCACGAGTAGCTTTGTCAGGATTGACAATGGCAGAGTATTTCCGTGATGGAGAGGGTGATGGACAAGGGAAAGACATCCTTTTCTTCGTAGATAACATTTTCCGTTTTACACAGGCTGGTTCTGAGGTATCAGCTTTGTTGGGACGTATGCCATCAGCCGTAGGTTATCAGCCGACATTGTCTACAGAGATGGGGGCGATGCAGGAACGAATTACATCGACAAAAAATGGTTCGATCACATCTGTTCAAGCGGTTTACGTACCCGCAGATGACTTAACTGATCCAGCGCCAGCAAACACGTTTGCCCACTTGGATGCAACGACGGTACTTTCAAGAAAAATTGCAGAGTTAGGAATCTATCCTGCAGTGGACCCATTGGATTCAACTTCTCGAATCCTTACTCCTGAGATTGTTGGTGAAGAGCACTATAACTGCGCGCAGCGAGTGAAAATTACTTTGCAGCGATACAAAGAATTGCAGGACATCATTGCAATTTTGGGTATGGATGAATTGTCTGAAGAAGATAAATTAGTTGTACACAGAGCACGCAGGGTGCAGCGTTTCTTGTCACAGCCTTTCCATGTAGCAGAGCAATTTACTGGAATACCAGGTGTTTTGGTAGATATTCAAGAAACGATCAAGGCTTTCAATGCAATCTTGGATGGTGAATATGACAAGTACCCAGAATCGGCTTTCAACCTGAAAGGTGGAATTGAAGATGTAGTGGCATCAGGAGAAAAAATGTTGGCAGAAGCCTAATAAATGATATAAAATTGTTCGCATGCAATTAGAAATTATCACACCCGAAAGCAAAGTTTTTGAAGGAGAAGTGGAGGCAGTTTTGTTACCCGGATTGGATGGTCTTTTCCAGGTATTAAAAGGTCACGCGCCAATCATTTCAGGTTTAGCTAAAGGAATGATAAAAGTTGATTTATCACAAGAGTTTTCGGCCAGTAATACTGACAGCAAGTTGATTGTTAGTGATGCTTCCAACGCAAAGTCAATCAGCATTGCAATCAATGGAGGTGTCATCGAAATGTTGAATGATAAAATCATTGTGCTTGCTGAATAGAAGTAAATAAAGTTTTTAAAGAGGGATCTGGCGCGCCAAATCCCTCTTTTTGTTAAGGTATGTTAAGCACCAATCTTTTCAAAAGATGCATACGAATGTTTGATTAATTTCGTTCATTTGTCACTAAATAAAATGGACTACTTGTCTCAAATAGATCTTACCAGGACGCCAAAACATGTCGCTATCATCATGGATGGTAACGGAAGGTGGGCTAAAAAGCAAGGGCATATGCGCTTGTATGGCCATAATTTTGGTGTAGAATCAGTGCGAGAAACACTCAAAGCTGCCAAGGAATTAAAGATTCGTTATTTGACACTGTATGCCTTTTCAACAGAAAATTGGAACCGCCCAAAAGAAGAAGTGGATGGCTTAATGGACTTACTTGTGCGCTCCTTGGCAAATGAAATAAAAGAATTGTGCGACAGCGGTGTGAGATTAATGACCATAGGTGATCTAACGAAATTACCACAGGCATGCCAGGAAGAATTGGATGATGCCATCGAAACAACGAAGAACAATGATGAAATCGTTTTGATTTTGGCGCTCAATTACAGTGCTCGATGGGAAATTATTCGCGCTGCGGAAAAATTAATCAGTAGTCATGCTGCCGATGATGTTAAACATGCCCTCACAGAGCAGGAGTTTGAAGCAGCATTATCCACCTCAGGAGTGCCTGATCCGGAATTACTGATTCGCACGAGTGGTGAGCACAGAATTAGCAATTTCTTGTTGTGGCAAATAGCATATACAGAATTTCATTTTACCGAAGTACTTTGGCCGGATTTCAAAAAAGAAGATCTTTACAAAGCAGTTTTGGATTATCAATCAAGAGAACGCCGTTTCGGTATGGTGTCTGAACAATTAATTTGACGCCATGCAACATTGTAAAATTTTTTTATTCTTATTTATTTTTCTGGCGTTTAACTCGCAAGCTCAAGAGGATGGCCCCTTTACCATAGGAGATTTAGAAATTGATTATAAAAATCCGAAAAAATATGAGCTTGGGCCAATTCGTGTGGAAGGCGCAGAGAATTTTGACCACCAGGCCATCAAACTAATTGCAGGATTAAAACAGGGACAATCCATTACAATACCTGGCAATCAGATTTCGAATGCAATCAAGAAATTATGGGAAGAAGGTCTTTTCTCAGATGTAGAAATATATGCAGAAAAAGAAATTGCCGGTGTGATCTACCTTACGATTAAAGTTGCACCCAGACCAAAATTATCTCGCTTTAAATTCAAGGGAGTTAATAAGCGTGAGGTTGATAAGGTAAGGGAAGAAATTGATTTGTTTTCAGGAAAAACGATTACTGAGAATTTGATTCATCAGACCGAAACGAAAATCAAAGGGTATTTCCGCGAGAAAGGTCATTACATGGTGAAAGTTAAAATAAACAGGGTCATTGATACCTTGATGAACAACTCTGAAATATTCCTCATTGATATTGAAAAAGGCTACAAGATTGGCATTAAAAAAATCAACCTTACAGGAGTGAAGTCAGTGCCTAAATGGAAATTGAAAAAAGCCATGAAAGACACCAAGGAGAAAAAGATCTGGCGCTTTTTCAAACGATCGAAATTCACGGAAAGTTCATACCAGAAAGATAAAACAGCAATGATCGAAAAATTCAATGCTGTTGGTTTAAGAGATGCCCACATTGTTTTTGATACGGTTTATCTCGTTGGTAAAAAGAATTTAGTCATTGATGTTGAAATTGATGAAGGGGGAAAGTATTATTTTGGAGATATTGAGTGGATTGGAAACACAAAATTCCGCAGTTCGTTCCTGGATACTGTTCTCGGAATTAAAAAAGGCGATGTTTACAACAAGAGTTTATTGGATGAACGTTTAAACATGAGCCAGGATGGAAGAGACATTTCATCCCTTTACATGGATCGTGGCTACTTGTTCTTTCAAATAATACCAGTTGAAACAAACGTGCAGAATAATTTCATCAATTACCAAATGCGCATCATCGAAGGTAAGGAAGCACGTGTGAAAAGGGTTATCATCAAGGGGAATACGAAAACAAATGATTACGTCATCCGGCGTGAAATAAGGACAAAACCCGGCGATCTATTCAATCGAAACGATATTATTCGTACGCAACGGGAACTGGCGCAATTGGGCTTTTTCAACGAACAGGCATTTCAGGTGAATCCTTTGCCGAATCCTGAAGATGGAACAGTTGACATCGAATATGTAGTGGAAGAGAAATCCTCTGATCAAATAGAATTGTCTGGTGGATATGGAGGAGCTGGACCTACAGGCAGAGGCCGTATCATTGGGACGCTTGGACTTACTTTCAACAATTTTTCGACGAAAAACTTTTTCAAAAGAGGTTCATGGTCGCCACTTCCTGGAGGAGATGGACAACGTTTATCCATAAGGGCACAAACGAATGGACGTTTTTACCAAGGCTACAACTTCTCATTCACAGAACCATGGCTTGGTGGGAAAAAACCGAATTCACTTTCTTATTGGATCAACCACACGGCTCTCGGCAATGGTTACTTGCCTTCTAACGCGAATTATACGGGGATTGGTATTACTGGAACGGGAATAGGTCTTGGCAGAAGAAAGAAGTGGCCAGATGATTATTTCACAGCTTATTATGAATTGAGCTACCAGTATTATGACGTCGTAAAAGATTCACGCTTTCCGATTTTCCCGAATGGTTATGCCAACGACATTGCCTTGAAATATGTCTTGCAGAGAAGCTCAGTGAGTGCACCTATTTATCCACAAAATGGGTCCAATTTGACTTTTACCGCAAAGTCGACCTTCCCGTATTCCTATTTTGCGGGTGATGTAGATTATACCAATATGGCTGCGCAGGAACGATACAAATATTTGGAGTACTACAAGATCAAATTTACTGGAGAATGGTTTTTCCCTTTAACCTCAGATAAGAAACTAGTACTTATGCCACGCTTTGGTTTTGCATTTATGGGCGCGTATACAAAATCTAAAGGCATTACGCCATTTGATCGTTTCTCATTGGGAGGAAGCGGTTTATCAGGTGTGAACCAATTGGGAGGGCGCGAAATAATTGCACTTAGGGGTTATGAGGACAATTCTATTTCCTCCGCATCTGGCGATCCAATAATAGCGAAATACACTGTAGAATTGCGATATCCCATTTCTTTGAATCCATCTGCAACGTTCTATGCGTTGATTTTTGGAGAAGCTGGGAATACATTTCCTTCTTTTGCAAAGTTTAATCCATTCAACGTTAAACGAGCAGCTGGAGTAGGTATACGTGTTTTCTTGCCGATGTTCGGAATGCTCGGACTTGACTATGGTTTAGGTTTTGATAAGCTGGATTATTGGTCAAACAGCTATGGAAATGCCTCCGATGCCACAATTGATCAAAAAGGATATTATCCTAAATTGAGTTTTACAATAGGGATGAACCTAGGTGAATTATAATTTTTAAGGAAAGAATAAAATGATTAACTTGGCTGCCCGGATTCAAAAAATGCGCATGAGAAACAGTTTATTAATATTCATTTGTATTCTTGGCATAAGCTTTGCCAAGGGCTACGCGCAGAAATACGCTTACATCGATTCTGATTTCATTTTGGAAAGTATGACGGAATACAAAGATGCAAAAGATAAATTGAACAAGTTGGCAGATCGCTGGACCAAGGAGATAGAAGAAAGGTACGAAGTTTTAAAGAAGAAAAAAGAAAACTTTGCACGTGAAGAGGTCTTGCTACCCAATGAGGAGAAAGAAAAGAGAAAGCAGGAAATTGAAAAGTTAGAAACTGAGGCGATGGAAATGCAGAAAATGCGTTTTGGGGTGAGTGGAGACTACTTTCAGAAGAGGCAAGAACTCATCAAGCCAATTCAGGACAAAGTGTACGATGCCATGCAAAAAGTTGCTTCGAAACGAAACTACAGTTTTGTATTCGATAAAGCCAATCAGAGTAATCTGGTATATGCCGATAGTAAATTCGATATCAGTGATGAGGTGCTGAAAGAGGTTACTTCAGGTAGTAAATAGTCAATTAATAAAAAAAGAAAAATGAAAAAGTTAATTTTAGTTTTAGCGTTGATTTGTGGAGCAGGAGCTGTTTTTTCCCAGTCTAAAGTGGCACATGTAAATTCCCAAAAATTATTAGATACCATGCCTTCACGTAAAGATGCAATGAAAAAATTGCAAGAATTTGAGACAAATGGAATAAAAGAATTGCAGGAAATGGAAGCTGATTTTAACGCAGCTTATGCTAAATATGAGAAGGATCGACCAAACATGTCGCCAATGTTGCAAAAAATTGAGGAAGAAAAACTCATGAAAAAACAACAGGCATTGCAAGAGAGAGAGCAGTCTTTGAATCAAGAAATGCAAGCGTATAGCCAAGAATTGAATAAGCCAATTCTTGAGCGTGTGCAAAAGTCTGTAGAAATAGTTTCTGATAGAAAAAAATTGAATTATGTGATTGACGAATCTGTTACATTGTATTTCAAAGGTGGAACAGACATTACTGCTGAAGTAGTGGTTGAATTGTTGCGTTTAGATGCAGAAGCAATGAAAAAATAATTTAAAAGTGAAACATTGAAAGGGTGGTCAATTGATCACCCTTTTTTTTTAGTTTTGAACCATGAACAAACAAGG
>JACCDP010033910.1_pt1 | contig 13582 bp, 9 predicted proteins | sample 7445841 | NCBI WGS metagenome assembly JACCDP01 (sample SAMN15323441, study PRJNA562643) | freshwater metagenome | isolation source: river surface water | place: USA:Blue River Watershed | collected 2017-08-17
GGTTGGAGTCCGTAGACGGCGCTGACCACTTCGGTGCGTCCAGCGCCCATCAGGCCGGCGAGGGCGACCACTTCGCCGCGGTGGACTTGGAAACTGACATCTCGGTAGGCCGGCTCGCGGGTGAGTCGGGAAACCTCGAGCAGGATTTCGTCCTTAGGCAGGGAGCGCTTCGGGAAGACGTCGGCCATCTCGCGGCCGACCATGAGGGAGATCAACTTGGCTGGGTCTAGTTCACTCGCCAGCGCCGTGCTGATCAGGCGACCGTCGCGCAGGACCGAGATACGGTCGGCAAGGCGGAAGACCTCATCCATCTTATGCGTCGTGTAGACGATCGCCACGCCGCGAGCCTTCAGGCGGGCAATGGTGCGGAAGAGGGCGGCGACCTCATGGTCGGAGAGGGCGGCCGTCGGTTCGTCCATCAGGATGACGTCGGCCTGACGACCGAGCGCCTTGGCGATCTCGACCACCTGCGTCTGCGCCACCGTGAGGGTGCGCATCAGTCGGGAAGGATCGATATCGGATTCGAGTTCCTGCAGTAATTCCTTCGCGCGACGCAGCTGGGCCGGGCGGTCGATGCGTCCGAAGCGTCCGCAGGGTTCGGTACCCAAAGTGATATTCTCGGCCACCGTCAGGTCGGGAATCGGCATCAGCTCCTGATGGATCATCGCGATGCCGGCGACCAAGGCGTCGTGGGGCGAGGCGAAGTCTGCGCGGGTGCCGCGCCATTCCACGTGACCTCCGTCCGGACGGTAGAGTCCGGCGAGCACCTTCATCAAGGTCGACTTGCCGGCGCCGTTCTCACCCATGAGCGCGTGCACCTCGCCGGGCCGGAAATCGACCGACGTCGGATGCAGCACGGTCAGTCCGCCGAAGTCCTTGCGCAGTTCGAGGGCACGGAGCATCGGCGGACGGTAAGCGCGTTCAGCGCTTCGGCAGGTCGGCGGCGACGTCGGCGGGCCAGGCGGTCAGCGGACGGATGACCATGCGACGGTATTCGCACTCCGCCGCCTCGGACTGGATCTGCAGCTTGCCTGACTTAAGGGGGACGTCGACCGTCGAACCCTTCTCGCGGTAACGCGAGTTGAGGAGCACGTTGACCGTCTTACCGTTAAGGCGGAAGACGGCGTCGCCGTTGAGGGCGAAGCACTCGATCGTATTCCATTCACCGAAAGGCTTCTCGTCGTAATTCGTGCCGTGCCAAACGCGGGCGTTGACGGTCGTGACGACGCCCTTCGGGTCATAGACGCGTTTCTTGACCGGATCTTCGGTGCGGATCGGGATCTCCGCCATCGCGCCGGATAAAGGCCACCAGTCACCGATATCGCCTTCCTGGACCTGCAGCTCCTGACTGCGCATCCAGTATTTGCCTTGGGCGCCATGTTCGCCGACGCAGAAGATCAGGATACCGTTATCGCGGACCGCGGTCAGTCGGGGTTCCCAGCGTTTCTCGCCCCAGCGCTGTTCCGTCTTCAGATGGAAGTTGTCGAACGAAGCCAACGAGCTGAGCGCGCCGAAGACCTGGCCGGTGATATGAAGGACCGTCTCGCCGTCGACCTGACGGGTCGTGAAGACCTTGAGCGGGTCGTTGTTCAAACCCAGCACCGGGTCGTCTTTCGGCTTGGCGCCGCGGACGTAGCCCGGGAGATCATAAGCGCGATGGACTGGCCCGAGCCACTTCTCCCACTGGGAGAGCTGAGGGTCGAGCAAGGGTTGGAAGGTCGGCTCGGCGGCGTCGGCGAGGGCGCCGAGGCAGAGCAAAGAGAGGAAGGCGAGGCGCATCGGTTTAGCGGACATCGCGCCAGAGCCAGGTCATTGCTTCCGGCAGGAGCTGGGCGCCATGGCGACCGTTGTGGGTGCCTTCACCCATGATGAACTTGTAGTCGTAACCCTTGGCCTTCCAGGCGTCGGCCATCTTCTGATTGGCTTCCGGCCACACGCCGAACTCGTTGGTCAGGTCATGGGTGCCGTCCTGCGAGAAGACGCGGATATTCTTCTTCGGGGACTCGAGGATCATCTGCGGGAAGAGGTTGCCGCCCTTTTCGGCGCCCTTGCTGATCACGCCGCGGATATTGGTGAAGCTACCGATCGTCGTGAAGACCTTGCTGAAAGATTCGGGGCGCTGCCAGGCGGCGTTGAAGGCGCAGATGCCGCCCGAGGAGGAACCAGCGATACCGCGACGAGCCGGATCCTTGGAGATCTTGACGCCCTTGGATTCGGCCAGCGGAATCATTTCCTCGACCAGGAACTTCGGGTAGAGGTCGGTGACGTTATCGTATTCGAAGGAGCGGTTCGACTTGCCGAGCGGCTTGCCCTTCTTGTCTTTGCCCTTCGGGTTCTTCGGGTCGGGGATGAAGCCCGGGTTGATGAAGAGAGCGATCGTCACCGGCATCTTGCCTTGGGCGATCAGGTTGTCGAAGACCACCGGCACGCGCCATTGACCCGTGCGAGAGGCGTAACCAAGACCATCTTGGAAGATCATCAGGCAGGCTTCCTTGGACGGATCATACTGCTTGGGGACGTAGAGGGCCCACTTGCGGCCATAGCCCGGGAAAGCCTTGGAGTCGGTCAGCTCGTATTCAGTGACCTCGCCCTTGGGGACGCCGGCCTTCTCCTGGGAGTCAGGGCCGAGGACGTATTGCGCGTCGTAGTCTGGTTTCTTGGGGTCGGCGCCGAACAGGCTAATAGCCAGCAGGCAGGGGAGCAAGCGGAGGAGCTTCATAGGGGTGTTCCGATAAGAAACACCTCACGGGGCTGACACAAGCCCAAGCGGGGTCAGCGGGCGGGCTCGTGGCCGACCTTCCGGAGACGCCAGAGCTCAGGGAAGCGCCAGTGGGTCAGGCCCATCACCCCGAAGGTCGCCAGCCCCCCGAAGACCACCGAATTGACCGTGCCCATCAGGCGGGCGGCCAGACCGGACTCGGCCATGCCCAGTTCATTGGAGCAGCCGATGAAGACCGCGGTCACGGCCGAAACGCGACCCATCATCTCCGGCGGGACAGAGGTCTGCAGGATCGTCTGACGGATGATCACGTTCACGGCGTCGGCGGCACCGGCGACCAGCAGGAATATGATGGAGAAGACGAAGGCGGCCGTCAGCCCGAGGCCGAGAGCGCTTGCCAGCACGATCGAGAGCGCGAAGCCGATGGTACTCAGGCCAAAGATGGCGAACGATCCGTAAAGGGTCGGACCAGCATGGGCTAGCGGCGGCCGCACGATGAGGTAGAGAGACATCAGGACGGCCCCGATCGAGGACGCCGCACGTAAGAGGCCGAAGCCGAAGGCCCCGACTTGCAGCATATCGGCGAAGATCGGGAGCAGGGCGACCGCCCCGCCGAGCAGGACGGCGAACAGGTCCATCGTGAAAGCCCCGAGCATCACGCGCTGGCTGAGCATGAAGTCGATACCCTGACTGAGGCTGGTAAAGATCGGCTCCGGGTTACGGGACTGCAAGGTATGCGTCGGCCGAAGCACGATGGTCAGCCCGAGCGAGATCGCGAAGCAAAGCGACATGGCCGCGTAGGCGACGTTCTCCGCATGCGCCAGGCCGTTGCTCTCACCGAGCCATACCATCAGGCCCGCCAGCCCGGGGCCGATTACACAGGCGAGTTCGAAGAGCGTGTTACGCCAGCGGACGCCACCAGGAATGAGGTCGCGCGGGAGGATCTCGGCGATGAGCGCTTGCCGGGCGGTCGTGAGGAAACTGCGGGCGAGACCGCCGAGGACGATAACACCGTAGATGACAGTCAGTTGGGCCCAACGGTCGGTCAGAAATTCAGGAATGAACAGAAGCAACCCCAAGCAGAACATCGCGGACAGCGCACCGATCGCGATGCGCCGGCGGTTGTTCGTGTCGGCCACATGACCGGCGAAGAGGACCGCGCTGACGAACGGGATGACTTCGGCCAAGCCGATCGCGCCGAGCGCCAAGGCGCCGTTGTCGCCTCCGTCCTTGGTAAGGCGGAAAACCTGCCAGGCGACGGCGACGTTCTGGATCTGGATGGCCAGCGTACCGAGGACGATCGACGCCAGATACAGCCGGAAGGACCGGGAGGAGATGGCAGAGGGTGGCGCCGACATGGATATCGGGCTCACTATCGAATGAAGCGAAGGACTTAGGCAATCACGGCTTTGACCACGTGGCCCGCGACGTCCGTCAGACGGTAGTAACGTCCTTGGAACTTGAAGGTCTGCCGCTCGTGGTCGACGCCGAGGAGGTGCTGCATCGTGGCGTGCAGGTCGTGCACGTGGACCGGGTCCTTGACGATATTGTAGCCGAACTCATCGGTCTGACCGTGGACATGGCCGCCTTTGACGCCGCCGCCGGCCATCCAGAGGCTGAAGCAACGCGGGTGGTGGTCGCGCCCGTAAGAGTCCTTAGTGATCTTGCCTTGGCTGTAAGCCGTGCGGCCGAATTCGCCGCCCCAGATCACGAGCGTGTCTTCCAGCAGGCCGCGCTGCTTGAGGTCCTTGATGAGGGCCGCCGAAGCCTGGTCGGTCTGTTTGCACTGGCGTTTGATGCCGCCGGGAAGGCCGCCATGCTGGTCCCAGCCCTGGTGGAAGAGCTGGACAAAGCGGACACCCTTCTCGATGAGTCGGCGCGCCTGCAGGCAGTTGGCGGCGAAGGATCCAGGCGTCTTCACGCTGTCACCATACATCGCGAGGGTGGCGGGCGACTCCTTCGAAAGATCGGCGACCTCCGGCACGCTCGTCTGCATGCGGTAGGCCATCTCGGCCTGCGCCAGACGGGCGTCGACTTCCGGGTCGAGTTCCGCGGCGCGCTGGTCGGCATTGAGCTTGCCGAGCGCATCGAGCATGCCACGGCGGGCGTGCGGCGAGACGCCTTCGGGATTCGTCAGGAAGAGCACCGGTTCCTTGCCGGCCTTGAACTGCACGCCTTGGTGTTCGGAAGGCAGGAAGCCCGCGCCCCAGAGGCGCGAGTAAAGAGGCTGGTCTTTCGTGGCGTCCTGCGAGACCAGCACGATGAAGGCCGGCAGGTTCTCGTTCATGCTGCCAAGTCCGTAGGAAGCCCAAGCGCCCATCGAGGGACGACCCGCGACCTGATTGCCCGAGCAAAAGAACGTGATGGCCGGGTCGTGGTTGATGGCCTCCGTGTGCATCGAACGGATCACGCAGAGATCGTCGGCGACCCCACCGGTGTGACTCATCAGGTCGCTGTATTCGACGCCGCTCTGTCCATACTTCTTGAAATCCGTGAACGAGCCCGCCAACGGCAGCGTGGCCTGGTAACCGCTCATGCCGGTCAGGCGCTGGCCTTGACGGACCGAGTCAGGCAGCGGCTGCGTGTGTTTTTCGCGGAGCAGCGGCTTGGGATCGAGGGTCTCGAAATGCGAAGGTCCGCCGGCCTGGAAGAGGTAGATGACGCGCTTGGCCTTGGCCGGGAAGTGCGTGCCCTTGGGCAAGGGCGCCGCGTGGGCGTCGCCGACGATGCCGCGGAGCGCGAGAGCGCCGAGGCCGAGGGCGGACGTACCGAGGAAGTGCCGACGCGTAGGCTGCATCAGGCCGTCATAGGAGGGAAGTTCGGCGGACATGATCAGCGGGAGGTGACGGCGGCGTCGCTCGCCAGAATGGTGGAGCAGACGAGGGTGAGAGCGGCTAGGGCCGGATCGGCAGGCATTTTCGGCATCGCCGGGGCAGGGGGCGGAGCGGCCTGCTTCTTCGCCTTGGCATCGGTCTTCTTCGGTTCGGCTTTGGTCACGACCGGCGCTGGCGCGAACTGTGGCGGGTTGGCCTTCTGCGTCGCGTAGAGCTCGGTCAGGGCGGCGAGTTCCGCGGGGCGGGGCGCACGGGTGCAGACTTGGCGGAAAGCCTCGGCGATCTGCGTGGCGGGGTCGGCGGACGACTTGCTCACGCGCGTGGCGAGATGCTTGGCGGCTTCGACGAAGCCGGGATTATTGAGGAGCACCAAGGCCTGCAGAGGCGTATTGGTGTTCAGTCGCTTCGGCTGACAGACCTCACGGGAACCCGCGTCGAAGATGAGCATGTTATCCGGCGGAGCGGTGCGCTTACGGTAGGTATAGACGCTGCGACGGTTAGCGGATTCCTGCACGCTTTCCCCGCCGACCTTCTCGACCAACTTGCCGGAGGCCAGCAGGGCTTGGTCTCGGACCATTTCGGCCGTCAGGCGGAGCACCGGACCACGCGCCAGCAGCAGGTTCGCCGGATCTTTCTCGCGGGCCTCAGCCGTCGGGGTCGAGGCTTGCCGGAACGTCGAGCTCAGCACGAGACGGCGGAGCATCGCTTTGGTGTTCCAACCACTGCGGATGAAGTCGACGGACAGAGTGTCGAGCAACTCCGGGTGAGTGGGCAGGTCGCCTTGCATGCCGAGGTTCTCGCTCGAGGCGACGAGGCCGGCGCCAAAGACCTGGGCCCAGAGTCGGTTGATGATGACGCGTGAAGTCAGCGGATGCTTCGGATCGGTCAGCCACTTCGCCAGGCCGAGGCGGTTCTTCGGGAGCTCGGTGCTCCACGGGTAGATGCGGGCGGGAATGCCTGGCTCGCAGGGCTTGGAGAAGTCGGGCTTGTCGTATTCTCCGCGGGTGAGCACGAAGGATTTCGGGGCGAGCGGCGAGTGTTCCATCGCGAAGAAGGCGGGCGCAGTTTCCTCGTGGGCGGCGAGAGCCCGGCGGGCTTGCTGGACGCGTTCCCAGGCTTGGGCGAAAGCCGGGTCGGCCCGGCGCAGAGCGTGTTCCGCGTGAACCGAGGCGGGGAGGGAGTCGACGGCGAGCCCGTGGTGGACGGCGACCTCGGCGGGCGTCAGAGCCGTGCGCCATAGCTGGACCTCGTCGAGAGAACCGTTGCGGAAGCCGGCATCGCGGGAGCGTGAGCCGATCTCCAGGGCGTTGTCACGGGGCTTGGCGTGGAGCGTGTTGCGGATGACCGTCGTCTTCACTTCGCGGCCGTCGACGTAGAGACGGAGGCCGGCGGCTTGCGACGAGCCATCGTAGGTCGCCGTCACGCGACGCCATTGATCGATGGGCAGAGCGTCGACCATTTCGATGGAGGCGGCGCTGTTGGGCCAGAGGTGGATCATGCTCCAGCGGAGCTTACCTTGGGTCACCAGCAGTTCGATGCCCGTCGCGTCGCCGTCGCCCGTGTAAAAGCCAGTCGAGTGCAGGACCGTCGCGCGGGCGTTCTTTTCGCCGAGACGCATGAAGGCCGAGAACGTGAAGGCATCCAAGCGGCCCAGCTGCTTGAATTCCGGTAAGATGAAGCCGGCATCGCCGTCGAACTTCACCGCCTGGCCTTTGACGCCCGGCACCAGCTGCAGGTCATCGGGTGAGCCGCGGCGCTCGAACTTGGCGGGCTTGCCGCCGGCGACCGTGTCATCGACGCCCGTCTTCGTGAAAGCTTCGAGCGGGAAATGGGCGACCGGGGCGGGCACCTTCACTTCGGCCTTGGCCGTGGCGGTGTGCGTGGTGACGAGACCTTGTTCGGCCGCGCTCACGGCGGCGCGGAGCTCGGACTCCTTCCGACGTTCTTCGTCGGACTTATACAGGCGGACGAAAGGTGGCGGCACTTCACCGTGGAAGGACAGGAGACCGTTCTCGTTCTGGTCGCCGAACATCGCCGCCATCGAGAAGTAGTCCTTCTGCGAGATTGGGTCGTATTTGTGGTCGTGGCAGCGCGAACATTCCATCGTCAGACCCATGAAGCCGTAGCCGGCGGTCATCACGCGGTCATTGATGCCGTCCTGGCGGAACTCCTCTGCGATCGAGCCGCCCTCGAAGGTCATGCGGTGGATGCGGTTGAAGGCCGTCGCCACGCGCTGGTCTTGGGTCGGGTTGGGGAGGAGATCCCCGGCGAGCTGTTCCGTCAGGAACTGGTCATACGGCTTGTTGTCGTTGAAGGCCTTCAGCACCCAGTCCCGCCAAGGCCAGGCGAACATCGCCTTATCGCCCGTGTAGCCCCAGGTGTCGGCGTAACGCGACAGATCGAGCCAGGAGACCGCCAGATGCTCACCGTAACGTGGGGAGGCCAGCAGGGCATCGACGCGCTTCTCGTAGGCGTCGGGCGAAGAGTCTGCCATGAAGGCATCGACCTCGGCGATCGTCGGGGGTAGTCCGGTCAGCGCGAATGAGGCGCGGCGCAGCAGGGTCGCACGGTCGGCAGGGGCCGACGGACGAAGCCCTTTCTTGGCGGCGGCTTGGGCGATGAAAGCATCCAGAGGATCCTTCGGCCAGGAAGGGTCAGCAATCGTTGGGGTCGGATGAGACTGCGGGCTCACGAAGGCCCAGTGCGGGTCGTATTTCGCGCCTTGTTTCACCCAGCGAATCAGGATGTCTTTCTCCGACTTAGAGAGCGGGCGATGCAGTTCCGGGGGTGGCATCACGTCTTCCTCGTCTTCGCTTAGGATACGCTGCACCAGAGCGCTGTTCTTGAGATCTCCAGGTGCGATCGCCACATCGCCGCTTTTCAACTTCTTCGTCGCCCCGGAAAATTCATCGAGACGCAGGCCGGCCTTACGACCCTTGTCGGCGTCAGGTCCATGACATCCGTAGCAGCGGTCGGAAAGGATCGGACGCACCTCGCGATTGAAGTCCACCGGTGCGTCGGCTGCGTAAGCGATAGCGACGCTCAGCAGGGTGAGCAGGGAAGTTGCGTGCGTGGGGCGCATCAGGGGGTGAAGACACTCAACGCTGAGGCCTAGTTCCTGTCGAACGATGAATAAGGGATAGGGTCGCTTACTCATCTCAATCTCCATCGATTAACTCGACGCTCACTCGATCATCTTAAGTGCTCTCGCTTCATGCCCCTGACCACCGCATTTGCTCGCTCGATTTCTTTCGGTCTTATCCACCCACCCTAATTCGTCTGAACCAGACGGTTGTTTAACCCTCATTTAGGATATATGAACGAATCGCTCATATCTATCATATAAGATGCTTTTCGCTCATTTAATCTTGCCAAACGCAGGGGTTTCTTCCGAATTAGGGCCATGGCGACCAAACTCTTCGGAACGGACGGCATTCGCGGACGAGCTAACGAATATCCGATTACCCCGGAAATTGCCCTCCGTATCGGCCAGGCGATCTCACGGGTGCTGCGCTCCAGCGGAGCCAACCATAATCGCGTCATCATCGGTAAGGACACCCGCATCTCCGGCTACATGCTTGAGACCGCGCTGACCAGCGGGCTGGTCTCCAGCGGCATGGACGTCTTCCTCGTCGGCCCGATGCCGACGCCGGCTGTCGCGCATCTGACGAAGTCCATGGGCTGCGGCGCCGGCATCATGCTGACCGCTTCGCATAATCCCTACGAAGACAATGGCCTGAAGATCTTCGGACCGGATGGCTTCAAGCTCTCGGACGACCTGGAGGCGCTCGTCGAACAGGAAGTCCTTTACGACGTGAAGGCCAACGGCGTCACCGGCGACAAGATCGGCAAGGCCTACCGCATCGACGACGCCCGCGGTCGCTACATCGAATTCGTCAAGCACAGCCTAGGTAACGCGAGCCTCGACGGGATGAAGATCGTCGTAGATTGCGGTCATGGCGCGGGCTACCTCCTGGCGCCGCTCATCTTCAAGGAACTCGGCGCGAAAGTCGTGAAACTCGGCGTCGAACCCGACGGCATCAATATCAACGCCGGTGTCGGCGCCCTTTATCCGGAGTTCGCTGGCAAGGTCGTGAAAGAGCAGGGGGCCGACGTCGGCATCTCGCTCGACGGCGACGCGGACCGCGTGATCTTCAGCGACGCGACCGGCGCCAGCGTCTCTGGTGACCGTATCCTTTCGCTCTGCGCCTTGGCCTTGAAGGAAGAGGGTAAGCTCAGCGGCAACACGATGGTCTGCACCGTGATGTCGAACCTCGGTCTGCATGAAGCCATGCGTAAGGCCGGCGTCGGCGTGGTCACCACGGCGGTCAGCGATCGGCACGTCATCGAGGCCCTGCGTAAGGGCGGGTATTCATTCGGGGGCGAAAACTCCGGTCACCTCATCTTCGCCGATTACGCGTCGACGGGCGACGGCATCCTCAGCGCCTTGCAGGTCCTGCGGTTCATGCGTAAGAAAGGCGCCACCTTGGCGGATCTCGCAGCGGGCATGCGGGAATACCCACAGTCCTTGGTGAACATGAAGGTCCGTTCCCGGGTGCCGCTGAGCCAGCTGCACTCGTTGCAGGAAGAGATCAGCAAGGCGGACGTAGCTTTCGGTAAAGTCGGTCGCCATCTCATCCGCTACTCCGGCACGGAGAACAAGCTGCGCATCCTCGTCGAACACCAGGACCAAGGGGAGGTCGACCGCTGGTCCCTGGCCTTCAAGTCCGCCGTGGAGGCTGATTTCGCGTCCCTCTGAGATGGCCACCTTCTTCCTCGCTGAAGCCGGAGAGACGCCCGGTTGCCACCCCTTGACCCTCACGCGGTCGCTCGGTGACTTCCCCTTGGCTAACATCCCGTTGCGGCGCCATCAGGCGGCGGCCCTGCTGGCGCTCGGACTGTCGGAAGTTTCGGGAGCTGATGCCGATCTGACCGTTCATGCCTCGGCCTGGTTCTCGTCCGCAGAACTGGCGACCTTCGTCGCTGATATCTCCTATGGCAGCATGACGACTGCGGACGGCGTCGTCTTGGTTGTCCGCAAAAGCGGCGGCCGCGAACTGCGCACCAGCCAATCCTTCGCCATCACCTACGCCTGGGACCTGTTGCGGGCGAATGTCGAAGCGATGACGACCCGTAAGACTTACGCTCAGGAATCCGGCGCACACGCGTCTCTCTATGTCGACGGACGCCTGCAGGTCGGCAAAGGCACCAAAATCCTGCCGGGCGTCGTCATCGAGGGCGACGTCATCATTGGCGACAACTGCAAGGTCGGCCCGAATTGCTATATCCGCGGCTCCACGTCCATCGGCGACAAGTGCCACGTCGGCCAGGCCGTCGAGATCAAGAACTCCATCCTCCTGCCGGGCACGAATGTCGGCCATCTATCCTACCTCGGGGATTCCATCCTCGGCGAGAAGGTTAACTTCGGCGCCGGAACGATCACTTCCAACCTACGTCACGACGGCGGGACGCATCGTAGTCCGGTCGCCGGACGCATGGTCGACACCGGCCGTCGTAAGCTCGGCGCGATCTTCGGAGACGGCGTCCATACCGGCATCCATACCTCAGTCTATCCTGGGCGTAAGCTCTGGCCCAAGACCTCGACCTTGCCCGGCGCCATCGTCGACAAGGATATCCTTTCCTGACCATGTGCGGCATCGTCGGCTATGTCGGTCGCCATGCGGCCACTCCTGTCCTCCTCGGCGGCCTTCGCCGGCTTGAATACCGAGGCTACGATTCGGCGGGACTGTCCTTACAAGACGGCAGCGAGCTCCTGACCCTGCGGTCTGTGGGCAAGGTCTCCCGTCTGGCCGACAAGGTCCGGGCAGAGTGGACCGATGAACGACAGGCCAGCTGTGTCGTCGGTATCGCCCACACCCGCTGGGCTACCCATGGAGCGCCGACCGAAGCCAACGCCCATCCGCACGCCGATGCCAGCGGGCGTATTCGTCTCGTTCACAACGGAATCATCGAGAACTACCGCGCCATCCGCGCCAAGCTCGAGGCCAAGGGACACGTCTTCGCTTCAGAGACCGACACCGAGGCCGTCGCCCGGCTCGTCGGCGAATATTACAAAGGAGACCTCCGCAAGGCCGTCATCGCGGCCCTTCGACAAGTCGAGGGTGCGTACGGCATCGCCGTCATCTCCGCCGACGAACCCGGACGTATCGTCGTCGCGCGGAAAGGCAGCCCGCTCGTCATCGGTGTCGGCGAAGGGGAGTGCCTGATCGCTTCCGACCCCTCGGCTCTCATCTCACATACGCGGCGGGTCATCTACCTCGACGATGGGGATGTCGCCTTGGTTACCGCGGACTCCGTGGATATCACGGACCTCAACCACGCGCCGATGGATCGGGACGTCGCCGAATTGGAGTTCGAACCCGGGGCCGTGGAGAAGGGCGGCTACGACCATTTCATGCTCAAGGAGATCCACGAGCAGCCCGAGTCGGTCCGGAACGCCCTTCGCGGTCGTCTGGACCTCCTGAACGGCACCGCGGTCCTGTCCGGCATGGGCGCCAGCGCCCGCGAACTCCTCGACCTGCAGCGCATTGTCATGGTCGGTTGTGGAACCTCGTTGCACGCCGGCATGGTCGGCGATTTCGCGTTCGAAGAACTCGCCGCGCTCCAGGCGGAGGTCCAACCCGCCGCCGAATTCCGTTACCGTAATCCGCTGGTGGATGGCCGTGACCTTGTCGTCGCCATCTCCCAATCCGGCGAGACCGCCGACACGTTGGCCGCTGTCCGGGAAGCCAAGGACAAGGGCGCGATGATCATGGGGCTCGTCAATGTCGTCGGTTCGACCATCGCCCGGGAGACCGGGCGGGGGGTGTATCTGCACGCCGGACCCGAAATCTCCGTCGCCTCCACCAAGGCCTTCACCGGCCAGGTCGCCGTCCTTTTGCTCATGGCGCTTAAGCTGGGCCGTGGCCGTCGTTTGTCCCGCGAGCGTGGCCTTGCCTTGGCTGCCGAAATCGGCCGCCTGCCTGAACTCATCGAAACCGTGCTCCGTCAGGACGCCGCCATCGCGAAGGTCGCGGAGTCCATGGTGAAGCACGAGCACGCGTTCTTCCTCGGCCGCGGCCCGATGCATCCCGTCGCCCTCGAGGGTGCCCTGAAGCTCAAGGAGATCTCCTATATCCACGCCGAAGGTTATCATGCCGCCGAACTTAAGCATGGTCCCATCGCGTTGCTGACGCCCGGCATGCCCGTCGTCGTGCTCGCCAATCGTTCACCCGTCGTTGATAAGACCTTGGGTAACGCCGAGGAGTGCAAGGCGCGCGGCGCCCACATCATCGCACTCGTGACCGAAGGCGGCCCCGAAGCGGCGATCGCCGATGAAGTCATCCGCATCCCGGACTGCGACCCCTTGGTCGCCACCATCCCGGCCGCCGTGGCGCTCCAGCTGCTCGCTTATCACGTGGCGCGCTTGCGCGGTTGCCCGATCGATCAGCCGAGGAACTTGGCGAAGTCGGTCACCGTCGAGTAAGGATATCGCCTCAGCGATACACCTCAGGGCCTTGTCGTTGCTGACCGCGGTCGGAAGGCCTTCCTCGGTGCCCCATGAACGAACGCTCCAAGAAGAAGTGTCGGTGCTGCCAGAAGACCCTGCCGATGGGTCAGTTCCATCGTCTCGAAGGCACCGCGGCCATCCATCCTTTCTGCCGGCCGTGCCTGGTGACCGCGGCGCGGCGCCGTTCGGCTCGCCGGGCCGAGCAAAGCACGCCCAAGACGCGCTGCTGCGCCCAGTGCGGACAGGATCTCCCCGTGCAGATGTTCCACTGGCTCCGGGCCTCGGGCAGCTTCCATAGCTATTGCCGGCCTTGTCACGCCGCCTACATGGCCGAGCGCTACCGGCGCCTGCAGGACGGGCGCCGGAAGTGATGGAAAGGTTTCCCGCTGGTGGCTGGACGGGGACTTGAACCCCGAACCAATTGATTAAGAGTCAACTGCTCTACCATTGAGCTATCCAGCCAGACAGCGGGATGGGAATGAGTGCAAGACGCGGGCAGGATTTCAAGAGCAAATGCAC
>JACCDP010927626.1_pt1 | contig 13581 bp, 13 predicted proteins | sample 7445841 | NCBI WGS metagenome assembly JACCDP01 (sample SAMN15323441, study PRJNA562643) | freshwater metagenome | isolation source: river surface water | place: USA:Blue River Watershed | collected 2017-08-17
AACTCCTCGCCATCGCCGCCGAGCTTGAGGAAGTAAATGACTAACACACCCGACCTTCTGGGCCAAGCCCTTCAATTCCGGCTGGCTATGAATCAGCCGACATCACACTTTAGCTCAGACGTTCTTGACATTCAATCAGATCTCATATTTGAAGAGAGCAACGAGTTCTTCTATGCATACGAGAAATGCACTGAGGATCTTTCAAACCTTAGGGCTAGAGAGGATGCCCTTAAAGAACTTGCGGACCTTGTGTATGTTTGCTTCCAGTTTGCTGCTGCTGCTGGGTGGGAACTCGATGAAGCTCTGGCAAGAGTACATCGAAGCAATATGTCCAAGCTCATAGATGGGAAGCCAGTCAAAGATGAGCGAGGCAAGGTGCTTAAGGGTCCAAACTACGAACCACCATTTCTAGAAGATTTAATCTAATGACATCAACTGCCGAAACAATTGCCCGAACGGGCCGTGTTCAGTCCTGGATTGATAATCCAGAGGCCCGCCTTCCCGTTAGCTGCACAGTGTTTGTGGTTGATGACTCGATGGAAGGTCCAAATGGGATTGAAGCCAGTTGGAGGTTTGTATCCCATGCATTGCGCTATGGAGCAGGTGTAGCCGTACACCTATCAAAGCTTCGCCCCAAGGGCTACGAGAACGGCAAGGGTCTTGTGGCCAGCGGTCCAGTTTCCTTTGGAAAGATCTACTCATCATTGAATGAGATCCTCAGAAGGGGTGGAGTTTACAAGAATGGTGCTTGTGTACTTCACCTTGATATTGACCATCCAGATGTTCTTGATTTTGTCAATGTGTCAAGAGCAGAACTGCCTTGGGTCAAGCGTTGTATCAACGTAGACCAGGAGAAGTGGAATGCTACAGATGAAGTGGTTCAGCAAGCAATCCTTCGTGGCATACATAGTGGTGATATTTGGCTAACAAAGATCCGCCATGACAATAAAGGAAATCGGATCTACGGTAATGTCTGCCTGGAAGTGTTTCTCCCCTCTCGGGGGACCTGCCTGCTACAGCACATCAACTTAGGCGCCTGTGAAGTTGGTGATATTGCACCAGCATTTGTTGCGGGGATGTCTGAGCTGTGCTCCCTTCATGCTCGTACTGGCGTTGGTATGAGCGGGGAGTACCTAAGCCCTGAAGATGACCGACAGGTTGGGCTAGGCATCCTGGGGCTGGCAAATCTGCTGAGACGCTATGGAATCACCTACGAAGACTTTGGGGTGGCATTGGAAGATGTCGCCACCAATGAATACGAAGGAGAGTACAACTCAGCCTACGTCCTGGCCCGTGAACTGAGGAACGGGATTGAGCAGGCAGCACAGGTAGCAAAAGCCAACAACATGGATAGGGCCTTTGCCATTGCTCCGACAGCCTCATGCAGCTACCGCTACACAGATCTGGATGGATACACATGCTGTCCAGAGATTGCCCCACCGATTGCCCGAGAAGTCGATAGAGATTCAGGGACTTTTGGTGTGCAGAGTTTTGACTATGGTCCGGTGGAGATTGCAGCAGAGGTCGGCTGGAAAGCCTACAAGTCCGTTGCTGATGGCATCTTAAGTTTGCTTGACTCTACGGGTCTGCTGCACGGGTACAGCTTTAATAGCTGGTCTGATGTTGTTACCTATAACAACGCTTTCATTCAAGAGTGGCTTGAGTCACCTCAGACCTCTCTTTATTACGCCCTCCAAGTCATGCCTGACACTCTCCGTAAGGATGATGCAGCAGCAATCTTGGATGACGACTACAAGGAAATCTTCTCATTTGCAGAAGATGATGAGTTCTGTGTATCTTGCGCCGAGTAATGTCGAAGTATTTAGAAGTAGTAGCCAGAAAACGTAAATGGACGCCAGTCGCTGTTGACAAAGGACAAGTAGCCCCAGGATCAGAAGAGACCCTGCAGCGAGCACTGGCACTTCGTTGCCTTGAGCTTCCTGTTAAGTCATTCCTCCAACAAGGACTTGACAAGGAACTCCCTGACAAACCTGGAGTAATCGAAGCTCTGATGTCAAATCAGGCAGACGAGGATAAACATGATCTGGGTCTGAACTATGTTATTGCTGCTCATGGTAGTGATGCAAAGGCAGAGAAGGAAGCCCAACGAATTAAAAAAGCGTGGCTGGATGCGCCTGAGCATCCAATCCTTAAGGCTTCCATCCTGGAAAGGTCTGTCTTCTTTGTTCTGCTCCCGTTCTTCCGATTCAACGGGGATGTAGGCATCAGGACCTTAGCAGCAGACATTAGCCGTGATGAGCAAACCCACGTTGCCATTCACGGCATGGTCTGCCACGACCTGGGAATCAAATCAACAGAGAACCTGAATCGACTTCGCCGGGCCACTGTGGCATGGGTGATGGATGAACTGGTCAGTAGTGAAAACAAATGGCTAGATAAAGACTTCTGGATTAAGCAGTCTGACTCTCTTTATCTAAAAGGCAAAGCCGAGGGTCTAGCAGAAACACAACGAGCAAGGATGCCAGCTTTCTTTGAGGCATCAAACGTAAACCTCCCTGCATATGGATGAGCTGTCCGCAAAGGATGTTTTTGAAGGGGAGCAAGTTCTAGAAAAACTTATTGAAGAACTTGACTCCCTTTTTCCATCCTTCCTGCCCACGCCAATTAGCACCATCTCTGAGATCATGTTTCGATCAGGACAAAGATCCGTTGTTGAATACCTTTCACAAAAGCTAGAAAACTAACAATGTGTACACCTTCTATGCCATCGATGCCAGAGATGCCAGCTCCGGCACCTCTGCCCAAACCTGAACCGCTTCCCACACCGCAGCAAGCACCAACCCCTCCCGTGATGGCACCTCAGCCCCAGGCTGTTGCCCCCACCCCCGCAGCTCCACTGCCTCCGATGTTTGATCGGGTGGATCCCCAGGCACCCCCTCCAACTCTGGTACAGGGACAGATGGCAGGCCAAGACAACGCCATCGTCAAGCGCCGCAAGTCACAACGCCAAGAGCTGCAGCAGGCCAGCGGTGGTACCTCAGCTCTAAGGATTCCCCTGGGTGGTCAAGAAGCAATTGGATCCACACCCACCGGATCAACTGGGTCCACAGGACTCAACATTCCTAAGTAGAAATGAAAGAACAAGCCCAAGCCCGTTATCAGTTTCTGGCAACGGATAGGCAGTCCTTTCTGGATGCTGGACGAGAAGCAGCCCGCCTGACCCTTCCCTATCTTCTGACAGAAGAGGGGTTGGCAATCGGTGGACCGCTGATCGTCCCCTGGCAATCAGTAGGGGCTAAGGGCGTCAACGTGCTGGCATCAAAACTGATGCTCAGCCTCTTCCCAGTCAACACCAGCTTCTTTAAGCTGCAGATCAATGATGCAGAGGTGGCCTCCATTCCAGAGGTTACCCCACAGATTCGCTCTGAGATTGATCTCTCTCTGGCCAAGATGGAGAGAATGATCATGCAGCAGATTGCAGAGTCATCCGACAGGATCATTCTGCATACAGCAATGAAGCATCTGATCGTCACCGGCAATGCTCTTGTATTTGCAGGGAAGAAAGCCCTTCGCGTCTATCCGTTAGACCGATATGTGATTAACAGGGACGGAGATGGTAACCCCATCGAGATCCTAACTAGAGAGATTATTCACAGGTCACTCCTGCCCAAGGAGTTTCAGAAGCCCCTGCTGGATGAACAGGATTCAAACTCTCCTGGAGAGGATGGCCCCAAGTTTGGAGTTGCCGGAGTTTCTGATACTGAAGAAGCCACAGTTTACACCTGGGTCAAGCTCAAGGATGGTCAGTGGCGTTGGCATCAAGAGGTGGATGGCAAGATCCTGCCTGGCTCCGAATCAAACTCACCGAAGAATATCAACCCCTGGCTCCCGCTTCGCTTCAACGTTGTTGATGGGGAAGACTATGGTCGTGGGCGTGTTGAGGAATTCCTTGGAGATCTGAGAAGCCTTGAAGGATTGATGCAGAGCATGGTTGAGGGTAGTGCAGCAGCCGCTAAGGTTGTGTTCCTCGTCTCTCCGTCAGCTACTACCAAACCTCAAAGCCTTGCACGTGCCTCCAACGGTGCCATCATCCAAGGACGCCCCGATGATGTGGGAGTTGTCCAGGTCGGTAAGACTGCTGACTTCCGTACTGTCCAGGAGATGATTCAGAATCTCACTCAACGCCTGAGTGATGCGTTCCTGATCTTGAATGTTCGCCAAAGTGAGCGGACTACGGCAATGGAAGTCCAGGCTGTACAGCAAGAGCTCAATGAGCAGTTGGGAGGGATCTTTGGAAACCTAACGACTGAGCTGCTGCAGCCCTACCTGAACCGCAAGCTATTCCTCTTGACGAGGAACAAAGCCATTCCCCAATTGCCTAAGGGTCTTGTCCTACCCACAGTGGTGGCAGGTCTCAATGGAATTGGACGTGGACAGGACAGAGCAGCGTTGCTGGAGTTCCTCACCACGGTTGGACAAGCTATGGGCCCAGAAGCCTTAGCCGTCTATGTCAACCCCACCGAAATCCTTAAACGGCTTGCTGCTGCAAGTGGCATTGACTCACTGGGTCTGATCAAAACCCCAGAGCAGATGGATGCAGAGAAGCAGGAAGCACAGCAGCAGGCCATGCAAGCCCAAGTAATGGGTCAAATGGGTCAGCTTGCCAAATCACCGATAGCAGAACAACTAATCAATGCCCAACAGCAACAACAGCCAGAACCAGCAGCGCCGTCGGGCCCGCCAGTCTGACGGAAAGTACCTTGGCGAAAACCCTGCAACCCCAGATCTGAACATTGCCTGGGAGCCTACTGAGGTTGAGCCTGTAATCAAGGAAGCTGGTAAGTATGCAATCAAACCGCAAGTAACCGGGTCAAGCCAAGCCCAGGAAGAAGCTGGTAAGTACAGCAACAAAGACAGCCAAAAGCTTCGGCCTACATTCGGTTCCGTCTATTCCACCACCTACTGATATGGCAATCACCACATTCGATCCCTCAACTGACCAACCTGAACAGGCACAACTGAGTGCAGAAGCAGAGGCCCTTGCACAAGGGGAGAAGATTGCAGAGGCGCAAGAAGAGGATCGTCTTCGTAAGTACCAGCAATCCGATGATGAAAATGAGAACGTCTCACTCATCGCTGGCAAGTTCAAATCACAAGAGGAGCTTCTGAAGGCCTACAAGGAGCTTGAATCCAAACTAGGCAAGAAGGGTCAAGACGATGATGAAGACGCCTCAGAGGAGCCCACAGAGGCCACTCAGGGTGATTCTGATCAGGCAGAGGAAGTAGAGGAGCAGCCAGTCTCTGAAGCAGTTGACTACATGTCACAGCTTGGGGAGGAGTATGCCAAGACTGGAACCATCTCTGATGAAGCCATCGAGCGTCTCAGTCAGATGGATCAGAAGGAGCTGATTCAATCTTATCTCCAATACTACCAAAAGTCAGCAGCCCAGAGCCAACAGGTTCAGCTCCAAGCGGAGCAGATCAATGCCATCAAAGAATCCGTTGGTGGTGATGCTGCCTATGGGGAGATGATGACTTGGGCTGCCCAGAACCTGTCTCCTGAGGAGATCAATGACTACAACACGGTCACTGGTAGTGGTAACCCCGTAGCCATTCGCTTTGCTGTACAGGCCCTCCAGGCCCGCTATCAGCGAGATGAGGGCTACGAGGCCCCCCTGGTGACTGGAAAGAAGGCAGATACAGGCCTAAAGCCCTATCGCAGTCAAGCCGAGCTTGCTCGTGATATTGCTAATCCGCTCTACCACGCTGATCCAGCTTTCCGGGCTGATGTGGAAGAGCGTCTGGCTAGGAGCACAAATCTTCTTTGATTTGTTGGGGGGTGCAACTCCCCCCTCAGACATTGCCCGCGACCGTGGCATTAAAACGGCGAACCTTTGCAAAGGAAAACCTAGGTCTATATCAAGAAGACGAAGTAGGAGGAAGCCCCTTACGAGGGACAACTTTCAAACCGAAAAGGATTCGATCTAAAAGACCGAACAATTCTTTCTCCTTAACTTCTAAAAACAATGACTAACATCGCTAACATTAGCCGCCCCAATGCGGTTAATGGAAGCCAGTCGAACGCCTACGCTGATAAGTACTCGACAGCTCTGAAGCTGTTTAGCGGCGAAGTGTTCACGGCTTTCAACAACGCTTCTATCTTCAAAGGTCTGGTCCGCAGCTACACCCTCCGTGGTGGCAAGAGCAAGCAGTTCCTGCTGACTGGCAAACTTTCCGCTGGGTTCCACACCCCCGGTACCCCGATCCTGGGTGATACCGCTCTGAAGGCTAACGAGAAGACCATCCTCATGGATGACCTTCTGGTTAGCAGCCAGTTCGTGTATGACCTCGATGAGGTTCTGAGCCAGTACTCAACCCGCTCCGAGATCTCTAAGCAGATCGGTGAGGCCCTGGCCAAATTCTACGACGAGCGTATTGCTCGCGTTCTGGATATCGCTTCCCGTGAAGCTTCTGTGGTCACAGGTGAGCCTGGTGGCTTTGAAGTGAAGCTGGGTGCTGGTAACCAGTACAACGCTCAAGCTCTCGTGGATGGCTTCTTTGAAGCTGCCGCTGTTCTGGATGAGCGCTCTGCCCCCCAAGAGGGTCGTGTTGCTGTGCTCAACCCCCGTCAGTACTACGCTCTGATTTCCTCTGTTGATACCAACATCCTGAACCGCGAGATCGGTAACACCCAGGGTGATATGAACAGTGGCAAGGGTCTGTACAGCATCGCTGGCATTCGGATCTACAAGAGCAACAACCTCCCCTTCATGGCTGCCTACAACACGGCTGTGACTGGTGAGAACAATGACTACACCGATGCCAACGCTACCTGCGCTGGTCTGGTGTTCCACCGTGAAGCTGCTGGTGTTGTGGAAGCCATTGCTCCCAGCATCGAAACCACTTCGGGTGATTTCCATGTCCAGTATCAGGGCGACCTGATCGTGGGCAAACTTGCTATGGGTGCTGGTTCGCTCCGCACGTCCGTGGCTGGTTCTCTGCAGGCCAAGGCCTGATATTGAGCCCCTGGGGTCTTCGGACCCCTCGGGGGCATACCATTCCCCTAGAAATCTAAATGGCGAAAGCAACGAAGCTTACAGCAATTAATACCATCATTTCCAACATTGGACAGTCCCCAATTACTACATTGGAGACAGGAAACCCATTGGTGGAGATGGCAGAACAGGTACTGGATGAAATCTCCAGAGCTGTTCAAGGTGAAGGATGGGTCTTCAACACTGAGTACAGGTTTCCGTTCACCCCTGACCCAGTAACAGGATTCATCACGATCCCAGACAATGTTCTAGCACTGGCAAACCCTCCCTATGAAGGTAAGGCCACAATAAGAGGATCACGGCTGTACAACAAAGCAGACCACACATACGTCTTCACTGGCCAACAAGAGCTTGATGTGGTTTGGCTCTTTGAGTTTGAAGAACTGCCTGAGGCTTTCAAGAACTACATCACCATCCGGGCTGCCAACGTGTTCGCTGGTAGATCAGTAGGTTCAGTAGAGGCAGTCAGATTTGGCGAGAGGGAAGAGGTTATTGCCAGAGCAACAGCAATTGAGTACGACACGCAACAAGGTGACTACTCCGTATTCTCAGACATCAATAACAGGAATCCATTCTACAGCTACCGACCAGTAAACGCTCTCTATAGATACTAAATATGGCAGCAATCTCTCAACAAATCCCTAACCTTCTGGGGGGTGTCAGCCAGCAACCGGATCCACTCAAGCTGCCTGGTCAGGTCAGGGAGGCGGAGAATGTATTGCTGGATCCTACATTTGGATGTCGCAAGAGGCCACCTACAAAGTTCCTGGCAAGGCTGGCAACTAACATTCCAAAGACGGCAAAATGGTTTCCCATCTTCAGGGATAAGAACGAACGCTATGTTGCTTGTGTTTACAAGAATGCCAGCAACAACACGGTACTGAGGGTCTGGGAGGCAGACACAGGTGCAGAGCGTACAGTAACGATGCTTGGGGATTCTGCTCAATACCTCACTGTAAACGATGTAGCCAATCTGAAAGAGCTGAGCATTAACGACTACACCCTTCTCTGCAACTCAGAGCGGAGGGTGTCGATGTCTGCAGACAAGTCATCGACTCAGATCCAAGAGGCTCTGATTGTTGTAAATCAGGTTGCGTACAACACTACCTATGCGGTTGACTTCCTCAAGGATGGTCAGGCACAGGTTCAACAGAAGGTGTATCGAGCATCCAAGCTTACGGTATCTCCTGGGACGTTTGAAGATGAAGCTGATGGTAACTGTGCAGCAGCAGGGTCACAGAGCTACAACCAAAGTAGCGGAAACAAAACCGGACTTGGCTTTACATTAACTACAAGCTGCAATCCGACCTTAGTTACGACGGCCACACCAGGACAGACATACCCAACATCATTGTCCAATGTTACCGTTGAAAGCATTGGAACGGACTTCACATATGGAATGCAAGCCTACTTCACATACAAGGTAGGATCGGCAGATACTTTTGCCGTGGGCTCGTACTTATACACAAACTATACACAAACATTGCCACAAGGCAACATAACCGTTCGCATTGAGGTTCGCGTAGAAGAAGATCCCAACGATGTTGGACACAAAAGGTTTACCTTTTCAAGCGCAAGTATTGTTTCATATACTGTCACAGGTGATCCAAAGTGGACAACCGACATATCCACAAAGGACGTAATAACCTTAAATAGCGATTTAGAAAGGAGACCGGGTGGCTTTATTTACCCAGCCAATAACACTGTGGGGATGAAGTTTAACATCTCAACAGTACAGACAGCACCTAACACGCCTGCATACTCCTACAAGTCGGTTTACACAACCAGAGTTACACTTAACAACGGTGGGCAGAATTGGAGAAAAGGGGATAGCGTTACTGTTACCTTGATGAACAAAGAGTACAGGGTAACTGTTGAAGAAGAAGCCTACGGATTTAGCTATGCCTCTGAAAATCAGGTAAGTTATACAACACCACTTGATCAAACAACAGGAACCCTTGATGTAGGTTCAATCACTTCAAACCTGACAGCAGGTATTAACCTGCTAGGTCCCTACCAAGCCACACCAATTGGCAATGTAATCTACGTCAAAAGAACTGATTCAAGGGAATTTAACATCCAGACAAGAGGTGGTACAGCCAATAATGCTTTGTATGGCATCAAGGGCTCTGTGAATGATGTTTCTTTGCTTCCTAACCAGTGTGTCCCTGGTGTTGTCTTGATGGTGAGGAACTCAGCAGACTCTGATGCTGATGACTATTACGTTAAGTTTGTTCCAGGTAGTGGTGACATCCCAGGCAACGGTGGATGGGAAGAGACAGTAAAACCAGGCGTCCTGACAGATCTCAATACCGTAACAATGCCTCATGCATTGATTCGAGAAACGAATGGTACGTTCACAGTTAGGGCTCTTAGTAGGACCTACAACGACACCCTTTTCTGGGCTCCCAGGGAAGTTGGTGATGATAAGACCAACCCTGAGCCATCGTTTGTTGGGAGAACGATCACTGACATGTTCTTCTTCATGAACCGCCTAGGGTTCTTGGCCGACGACGCAGTGATTCTCAGTCAGCCTGGAGATTACTTTAACTTCTTCACAGGTAGTGCTATTGCCGTCTCTGATGCTGATCCAATCGACATGACAGCATCAGCAACCAAACCGGCCCAGCTTAAGGCTGCCATTGGAACACCCAAGGGGCTACTTCTCTTTGCTGAGAACAGCCAGTTCCTCTTAGCTACATCGGAGGCTGCCTTTGGTCCTGCAACAGTCAAAATGACTGAGCTATCCAACTATGCCTATACATCCAATGTTCACCCGTTGGAAACAGGGGTATCCATCCTCTTCAGCACAGAAGCCGACACCTACAGCAAGGTGTTTGAGATGGCTGTGGACTCTATTGACAACAGGCCCCTGGTTGCTGAGAACACCAGGATCGTACCTGAGTACATTCCCCCTGATCTGACATTTGCCACGTCTAGCCCCAACAACAGCTTTGTGGCTTATGGCAATGACACAGAGAACCTTTGGGTCTTCAAATTCTTCAACACAGGGAACGAGCGTAGCCTTGCTGGGTGGTCAAAGTGGGTGCTCCCTTGCCCTGTCAGGCTGTTCAGCTTTGCCCACGATAGTGGGTACTTTGTCCTGTACAACGGGACTGCTTATGTGCTGGCAAAGCTTGAGATGATCGATGACCCAGAGACCTCCCCAATTAGTGCATATGGAAGCAAGTTTGTCCCCAGGCTGGACTTCTACCTGTACAAGTCAGAAACCACTAGAACCAATCAGCAGAACGGGACTACGATCATTCGATTCCCTGCTGGCAGCTATGTAGCAGAGGCTCAGCCCTGTCTTATTTTGACAAAGGAGGGAACCTCAACAGCGTTCTTCAACCTGCCAATTCAGCAGGACAATACTGGTTACTACATCACAGCAGACACTGAGATTGCCAACGAGGATTACATCCTTGGCCTGGTCTATGACATGAAGATCCAGCTACCAAGCTTCTGGCTGACGGTGGACAAGAAGGCTGATAGGAAGAACATCCCTATGGTAGAGACTGTATATCTCGATCTCTACTACTCAGGCCGGTACAACGTGACTGTAGAGAAGCTGGGATATAGCCCGATCAGTGTTGATCTGGATGTAACACCAGCCGACATCTACAAGGCAAACAGTGCTGCTGTACAGGACGTAACTACCAAGGAAGTTCCAATCTTCAGCAGGGGTGACTTTGCAACGGTCACCATCAATGCCCCTGACCCGCTACCTGCTTCAATTACCAGTTATAGCTGGGAAGGACATTACAGCACAAGAGGCATCAACCTTATTCGATAGAGGATGAAGTATTACCGTCAAGCCACGATTCAAGATGGCCTGATGGTTGCCAGAAATCTCCGCATAGAAGATAGGCAGGAAGTGGAGGGGTTGGGTCATTCCCCCCTCCATATTCCTGTAGGCATTGTCACCAGTGAACAAGCAATTAGCTTCCACAACGAACATGGAGACCTAGCTGGTGTTGCTGGGATAGTGCGTCTGGACAACCAAGTAGGTCAAATCTGGATGCTTTGTACGCCAGTGATCCAAGAGGGCCCACAGAGGTTTGTTCGTGGGGCCAAGCGCTGGTTAAACGAAGTAGAGAAAGAGTATGCGCTGCTGTGGAATCTGGCAGACGCAAGAAACCATATGCATCACAAACTTCTCAAGCTACTAGGGTTTCAAGCCCTACAAACGGTCCATGTTGGGCCAAAGAATCTTCCATATTATGAGATTGTAAAACTATGTGCATAGCAGCGGCGGCCATTCCAGCCGCAACCCTAGCTATTTCTGCGGTTAGTACGGTTGCCAGCATTGGGATGGGCATTATGTCCGCTCAAATGCAGGCTCAACAGGCCCAGGCCCAACTGAACTATCAAGCTAGGGCCCAGCAACAACAAATGGAGCAGCAGCGTCAGCAGATGCTGCAACAACAGCAACAGCAGTATCAAGGGCTGGAGCTACAGCAAAGGCAAAACCAGCAGAACTACAACCTGCAGGTTGAGCAAGCTAATGCTCAAATGGTCAATCAATACAATCAGGCCAGGCAGCAGGTACTAAATGAGCGCTCCACAATCATGGCTCGAAATGCTGCTGATCGGCTGACCTATCAGAGAACCTTTGAAGAGGCACAGGCTCAGATTGGCAACAACAACGAAGCAGCCAACAAGGTTTACGTAGCAGAGCAAACAAAGCTGAACGAAGCACGTAAACAGGCAGCCTTTGAACAGCAAGCAATCTTGGCTAAGTCTATCGGCAATGCGGGGAATGTACTTGCTGCTGGACGAACTGGACAATCCATTGGTCTTCTGCTCAATGATGTGGAACGTCAGAAGGGCTTTGCCTTGGCTCAGGATGTTGCAAGCTTTGACTCAAAGCGGGATGCAGCACTCATCTCGATGGATACTGGTTGGCTTCAAGCGAAGAGCCAGAACAACAGGGCAATCAGTGGTATTGCTTGGAATCCGTCTAACCCCTACCTACCTGAATTCCCCGATATTCCTACCTTCATTGGCGGGATTGGGATAGAAGCAAATAATCCTAGTAGGCGCTCCTAATGTCTAGAATTTACCAGTCACAACAGGCAGAGACGCGCTACCAAGGATCTGCCCGGTCAGCAGACTTTGTACCAGAGCAAGTCGCAAGCTCTGAACAGAAACTACGTCAATACAAAGAGGCTACGATCCAAGACGCAGAAACGATGGGTAGAGAGATCTCCCGTCAGATGCAACTGGATCAGGCAGCTCTTGGCTACCAACAGGAAGCAGCCCGTGGAAGGCTTGGGCTCCAAAACTTTGGAGAACGAGCTGTACTTGGGATGCAGCAGCAATACGACAGCAACAGTCTCAGGCAGCAACAGTCACTAGAGGCCTCTAGGACCGCCCTGGAGGGCGCTCACATGAGGGCTGGACAGGCTGTAGCCAATGCAAACTTACAGGCCACTCAGACGGCCATACAGGGGCTTCTGAGCCTCTCATCAACTGCCCTTAAGTTTCAAGAACAGCGACTAGATAGACAGGAAAGAATCAAACAGGAAAATGCTATACTTGATAGCATTGTAGATAACTTTGAAGAGTTTGTACAAGTCCAGCCAGCAGAGCAAGAGCAGGCAAAGCTCAAAGATACAATCATCAAGTCTGAATCCACAGCCCTCAATAAAGCAGCAGACGCTCTTGCAGGGTCGAATGATCCTATAGACCTCAACGCTGAGACTAAGCTGCGTCAAGGTACTACCTGGAACCAGCTCAGCTCTATCAGGGGGAACGTCTATGCAGCAAGGGCAATGTTCCCTGTTGCACTAGGCGAAGCTGCAGCTAGCGGTGCAATACGTCCTGGTGCCCAAGGATTAGAGGATACCAGACAGTTCACAAGGGACTTTATTAAAAGGTCTGGTTTGATTAGCGTAGACAAGAGCGTTCTTGCAAGTGTCTTTGCTCCTACAGCTTTAGCGGCCATCCAAAACACTGTGATGGCTGCTACACAACAAGAAGCCAAACAAGTCCGAGAGGCCAACATTGCACGAGTCCAGGCAGCGACCTCAGAGCTTGCTGATGGTACCTCTGCTTCGAGTGTTGGTGCTGATTGGCAAAAGGCTGCTGATGAGCACGCACATGGAAACATTGGCTTCAATGGTCAGTACAGCTCTGCCCTTAACTACCAGGTAACAGAAGAGTTTCTGAAGAACCTGGCTGAAAACAAGAAAGTTGATGCAATTCAAGCCCTCCGAGAGCATGAGGTAGTCCCCGGTAATAAGGGGACGAAGCTCGGAAAGCAGTTTGACCACCTCTTTGACAAGTATGAAAAAGAGGCAAGAGTTGCTGCCATTCAGGAGTTTAACCTCCAGCAAACGGAACAGAACATTGCTCTCAAGCAAGCTGTTCAGTTCTACTATGACAATCCCTCTCCTGAGAACCGTCAGAAGGCCATTGACCAGCTTAGGTCGATTGGATCTGAAGACGCGCTATCTGAAGCAAGCAAGCTGGCTCAGTTTGGGTTGAACTACGACCCTCAAAAGAAGTTTGATCTTCTGGAGATGGAACAGCGTGGTGTTGAGATCCCAGAGTCAACCCT
>JACCDP011106079.1_pt1 | contig 13577 bp, 11 predicted proteins | sample 7445841 | NCBI WGS metagenome assembly JACCDP01 (sample SAMN15323441, study PRJNA562643) | freshwater metagenome | isolation source: river surface water | place: USA:Blue River Watershed | collected 2017-08-17
AGATTTTTTGCCGTATACGAAGTTATATTTCTACTGCAAGAAAAAATCATAACAACATTTGGCAAGCTTTAGCCTCTGCCTTAAAAGGAAACCCTTTAATGTTTAATTTTTGTACTGAACAGTAACTCTTTTTGTTATACAATAGGTAGATTCAACAAAATCCACCGAGTGCCTTTAGTTAACTTATATGAGAAAGGAATCCTTGATATTTCCCACAACTTTCCCCTACTACCTAAACATTCTAAACCAAGGAATTATTTCATGAGTTTAGTTTGTTTTTCATTATTGTCCGACTAATATCGTATAAATCTGCTAAACCCCATGATAAATCAGAGATTCTGGCATTTTTCTTATCTCAATACTCCCATACTTTTTCCTTGATGAGGGCAAACTTACAGTGTAAGTTTGAGCCAGCAAGTGGGATAGTATATGCAAAAAATCAAGACGATTCGCCATTTGAAAGCTTTTGCTTTTCGCACGATCAGCGCGAACAAGGGCTGCAAAACTTTCAAATCGCACCGAATCGTCAGTATCTACGCGCCCAGCGAACATTGCTTTTAAATCTTTATTCCTTCTATGACATTGAGTTTGGTAATTATAAGTCCTATTCCATTCACAATTATTACTGATTGTCATAATTTTAGAATATTTTCCCCGGACAATAGGGTTTGTTTTTCTATTTCTTTCACCGCAAACTCCTGTGTAATTCTTTCTTGTTCAAGTCTGTTTTTTAAGGGGTGGGATTTTAGAAAAGCAAAAACTTCTGTTTCATGCGGATGAAGCAGCGGCAATTCTCCTATAGCGGCTGCAGGAACTCCCTCAGCAAATTTTTCAAATGCTATATATGTTGACATATCCATTAACATGCTTTTCGCATGCGGATAGTAACTTCGTAACTGGTTCAGGATCTGAAATCCATGCTCATCAATATCACCCCAGTAATAGATTAACTTGGTAGCCAGCCAGCCTATGTCTTTCAGGTAACTGATGTTAAATCCACCGCCACTCCATAGTGCTAAAGCACCTGTTACATCCGGGAGGGTAAGAAAATTCATTTTATTCTCGGTAATCAAAATCTGAGTACAGTTAATAGTAAGCGACTGAAATGCTGAAAGCGGAATGCTTATGTCTTTTAAGTTGTGCTGAAACCGAAGAGCCTCATCTAAAACTTTAATCCGAATGAGTGGCTCATCATATTTTAAAAAATAATGTTCCGCAAACCGTTTTACTTTTGGATTACGGATATGCTCTGGTATTAGAAAGTTAAGAAGTGAGGTCAATAAAGATGCATTCTCTTCAATAAATTTTGTGTGTACTTCAATTGGGAGCTGTCGTAAATACAAGTCCGGCCTTGGAAACTCCATAAAATACTGACAAACCAGCATTATCTTATCCCAACTTATATCCGGCTTCAGTAGCCAGGAGGTATTGTCCAGTACCCAGGCCTTTAAATCGGGGATATTGGCCACCACAAAGTCAACATTTTTTAAGAAAGTAGACCATTCCTTTTTTTTGCCTGTTACATGAAGGTAATCCGCTAAAGTTGTTATCCGTACACTTTTAGGGAGTTCATGACTTCCCGTTCTCCTAAAGTTCTGCTCAGACAACTCAACTTCATAGCCTATCCCGGTTTCGTTTTTAGCGTACCTCAACAGTTTCTCAATCTCATTGTGCAACCTTTCGTATTGTTCACGCACCTGATTGGGCTTTACCTGACCTATCCTGTTAATAATTATGGGAGAAAACTCATTTTCGTTAATATGGTTTATCAGCACCTGCTCCCAGTAGCGAAGTGCCTGCTGCTTTATTTCTTCGGGGCTTATCATGCCTCTTGTTCTTTTTCTTTAAAGCGGTTGCCTCTCAATAATTTTTCCGCTTCATATTCCTGCTTAGTGAAATTGCTCAGTTGAGAATTGTTTCCTTCCCTGTTGCTTACAAAATGAAAAGAGTTTACGTGGTTTTCTATGACATGAATTTTTTGAAGGGGTGTTACAATTAATAGTTGAAGATCCAGTTTTTTAAATAACTCTAATCCATAACGGGTGCTTTCATCACTGCCCCTTCCGAAGGCTTCATCAATAACCACAAAGCGGAAACTTCTGCTTTTACTTTCACCAAATTGTAAGCCGAACTGATAAGCAAGGGCGCTGGCCAGTATGGTATAGGCCAGTTTTTCCTTTTGTCCGCCGCTCTTCCCGCCCGAGCCTTCATAAAATTCCTTTTCGGTATCATCAGCACGATAACGCTCACTGGCATTAAACTCAAACCATTGTCGTACATCTGTTACCGTGTTTGTCCATTCTTTATCTGCTGGGTCAGCACTTGCGAAGCGGTCCAGTATTTTTTTCACCTGCTCATATTTTTCTTCTGTATATAGCTCCATGTTGCTGCTGAAGGAATGTGTATAACATTTCTTCAGCTCTTCCTTAAACAACCGTACTGCTGGATTTGGCGTTAGATCCATAAGAATAGTGATGAAAGTATCCTGTGTGGTATTGTACACTATTTCATTGAGGTGGCGGTTTATTGTCTTGATTTTTTCTTTTATTTCCTTTTCATGACGTTCTAATTGACTATCAAATACAGCTATGCTATTGATAGTATTCTTATTCAGCTCATTTTTAAAGCGCTCTTCATGTCTTTTCAGATCCTCTGAAATGAGCTTCTCATAGCGTTGTACGTATTCTGACCGGGCATCAATGTTTGCGGCTATTTCATCATACTCCGCTTTAGAATGGTCTTTAATATTCCTCATTCCATTTTCAATTTCAGAGCGGAGATTTGTTTGTTTCGCTTTTAGTCTGCTTATTTCCCCATTTGAACCCTGAACCTGTTTCCGGAACTCCTCCTGTTTGCTATCAATGTTTTTTAATGTGGGGGTATATCCTTCCAGTTTAGTTTGAATAAGGGGAAACCATTTTTGACAAATTTCTAAAGGAATTTGCATAAGAATACTCTTTATATCATCCAGATGCTCCTTAAATATTTTAATGGTCTTCTTTAGTTCTCCTGTTTTTTCAGACGCCCTGCGTTCATTCTCTATGAGGTCTTTTAGTTGTTGTTCTACTTCATCCTTTTTACGGTATAGCAATGAGAGTTGGTCATTATTCATTAATAATTCTTTCTGCTCAAGCTCCAGGTCATTTATTTTTTCTACATGCCATTGCCAGTTGATCAGGTTATAATCGGTAACACTTAGCAAAATGGCCAGTACTTTTTTTAGTTCAGCACTTTGGTGCTGTTTATCTTCTATTGCTCTCTTTTTCTTTTCCAAACCCCTGATGGTTTCTTCCAATACGCTCAGGGCTAATTCCAAAGCCCTTATTTTTTCTATATTGCTCCAACCCAATACATAATTTCTTCTGTCTTGTATATTTCTTCTGTCATCTTTGGTGTGGCGTATACGTCCGCTTTTCACCAATCCCTGCTTCGTTATTCCATAGGGAATGTGCCTGAGATCAGCAACATCATCCACACCAAGATAATCTCCAAAGCTCCGTTTCAGGTATCCTTCCAGCCAGTTATAGAAAGGTGTATCCGGCTTAATATCCAGTTTATAAACTATGCTCTGTTCCTCCAGCTCTTTTATTTTTCCGGAGTTAGTATCCATTGCCACTTCCAGGTAGGTAAGTTTAATCCCTCTTCCGTCGGGCCCTTTCAGGGGATTATCATTTACATATTTACTTACACTTTTATAATGGCTGGCTGGCACCAGCAGGCTAATACCGGTATCCCGCAGTAATTTCTCTACTGCGCCTTCCCATTCCATTTCATCATCCCTTACTTTCAATAGTTCACCAGCAAAAGGCAAATCTTCTTCTTCCAATTGAAGGTCGGAACATAATTGAGATCGAAAACCTATTAGCCATCCCGGAATCTGTGTTTTTCTGTCTTTCAGGGACTCCAGCTCTTTTTGTTCCAGGTCAAGTTCTGTTTTGCAATGCCTCAGTTCACTCACTATATTATCCCGCTGCTCCCTGTTTTCCTCTTCCTTTTGTATTTCTGCCTCTTCCTGTTTTTTTGCTTTTTCTATATTTCTTTTAAAAATCTCCTGACTACTCACACTTTCAAGGTTACATTTCAGTGCCAGTTTTTCATAATCTTCCCAATGCTTCTTCTTCCCTCTTTTATTTTCTTCATGCTGCTTAATTTCAGCCGTAATCTGTTCCAGGCGTTTGCCACCATTATTATCAATGTCTTGCAGTATTCCTAATTTCTTCTGATCCAGTTCCTGCTTTTCCTTCGTCAATAAGTCCTGTACCTGTTCGTTTTCATGCAGGTCTTGATTTGTTTCGGTGATTGCCGCTTCCAGCAATTGTTTTTTATTATCGGCAAACCATACAGGAACGGCTTCCATCATTGCTTCGGAATCATCAATATTTTGGCTGATTGATTCATATTGACTGACTGCTTCGGTTAATGGTTTTAATATATCGTATTGCTCCCGCGAGTGCTTCACGGCGTCATGAGCTTTATTCAAATCATCAAAGCGCTTAAGCAAAAAAGAAATTTGCTCTTTCACATCTGTCCGCTCCAGCATTTGTTCGCGCACAAAGTTAGTAAGGCTGCTTACCGCTTTCATGGAAACCGTTTGATAAAAGAGCTCGATAGCTTTATCACTATTCATACCCAGTAGCCTTCTAAAGGAATCGCTGTATTGTGAAAAATTGTCATTATACGATTGCACACCATCTATCTGTTTCAGCTTTTTCCTCAGCTCTCCTATATCTGAAAAGTTACTGAAATGTTCGGCAACATGAAGTGGTTTGGTGCTGATCAATAACATTTTTTCCACTTTGCTGTCTTTCCCTATCCAGAACACCTGTGCCAGGCAAATATGTTCATTATAGCCTTCATTCCAGAAATTTCCAATGATAACGGAATAGGTATTGTCATCCGGTCGTATATAAATACGTTTAGCCGCTTTGGTAATTTCCTCTTTTTCCTTTTTGTACTCTCCTTTCACATAACTCAACAGGCTTCTTTCTTTGCTTTCGGCTCCAGCCGCTTTGTTAAAGGTAATTTTATCGTGACGAACCAGCAGGCATGTTAAGGCATCTACCAGGGTAGATTTACCTGATCCAATATCGCCGGTAAGCAGGGCATTATAGCCATTTGGTTTTAATTGCCAGCATGCTTTATTGAAAGTGCCCCAGTTCAGCACTTCTAAATATTGCAGGCGAAAACCTGTATTAGCAATTTCGTTCGTTGAAGATAAGGTCATCATAATTTATCGCTTGCTTCCGCATTTTTTTGATCGAATGCGAATAGTTGTAATTTTTTTAAGGTCTCATCCACTACATCTGCATTTACAAAGCCCTTCAGAATACGGTGAATTTCGTAGTTATGTCCGGCATCTTCAAGTTTTCTTAAAAAACCCAGCTCAACTACTTTGTTGATAGCTGTTACTATTTTATCGTGTTGTTTTGCTTCATCGGGGCTTGTTGGAAGAAATATTTTTGCCCGATTTACCATTTCTTCACGGGTAATAATCGAGCGGAGGGAACCACCCTGTGCATCGTGCTCCAGTAAATATTTCCGTAAGACCAATAGTAAAAGAGAATGATAAAAATTAAGCTGTCGCTTTTCACTCAGGCGAGGGAGCTCGGGCTCACCTTCACTGTTTGGGAGCTGTCGCAGGTAAGCATATCCTTCGCTGATGTCCAGATAAAGTTCGAGCCCTATAACGGAAACGTATTTTTTAAGCTCTGCTTCGTATTGAAGCAGATTTTCCCAAACTTCCTTTTGATGGCTGTAAACAATGCCTTTCAGCAGTGTAATAATACTGAGGGAATATTCTCTTGACATGTGTTATCGGTTAAATATGATTAAAGGGGTTTCCAGCTTATATTGTTTTCCGGAAACAGTATTATTTATGAGGAGATGGGTCATTTTTTCGTTGTTAACGTAATGCTTGTTGTTACTAGTGGCAATTTGCATATAGCCCAGTACCTCAGCTACTCCTTTGTCTGGCACATACTGTTCCAGTACTTCCTGAAGCGATACTTGCGATTTTTGCTGCAATAGTTGCTGAATATTTTTCCTCAGTAATTCAATGTCTACATACACCTGATCAAATAAAGCATCTGTATTACCCTGCGCTGTTCCTGCCTGTACCTGAATTTTATCGAAGCTTGTTTTTACGGGTGGCGAAAATAAAGGTCGTTCCATTAACAGAGATGGTTTAAATAAATCATAAATTTCCATGAACGTGTTATTATGATTTAAGTCATTACGATATTCCAGTAATAAACTTTCAATTGCCTCAATGGTGCGCATGACGTGCTTACTCTCTGCCAAATTTTTTTGCTCAACAAATTTGCGTAACTGCTCAATTAATCCATCATTGCTTCGGTTGACTTTATCTCCGGCCTCCACCAGATTAGTTTTAATCCGGTCTACCAACTGATCTCGTTTTACTTCTTGTATTTCAGGTATAGCATTCAGTTTTTCTATTAATTGTTCCAGTTCCTGCTGCATGCTTTCGCTCATCAGAAACTCCCAAAAACCACGAAAGCTTTTTCCCTGATCGGTATTCCAAAGGTGGTCTTGTTGCATAAACACCTGATCCAGCAAGTCGGCCTTACCCATATCGCTTTTAATAATGGTTTGGCGCGTTTGCGCATCCAATTCCCGGAAGTTTTCTTCTACCTGTCTGAAATCGGCGAGCAGGCGTTTTGCCGTTTCTTCTGCTAATAAATAGGTTTCTTTCAATTCCGTGGCGGCTAATGGAGCAAAATTCCCTTTACGGATCTGATCCATTTCCGCTTCAATTTTCTTCTTTTCCTTTTCTAAGTGTTTGAGTTGTTCTTCCGGGCCTGCGGTTTGCCTTACGATTTGTTGTAACAGCGTGAAGAATTGTACGAGCCTGCTGTGCGTACCAACAAACTGCTGTTTATTTAAATCTTCCAGCCACTTGAGGGCATTCTCGGTAGCGGGTGAAAGCTCGAAAACGGGTTCGTCGCCTTGTTCGTAGTACCTGCGTAAATACCCTTGCTGTGCCCATTTTTGCAGGTAAAAAGCGGCGGATTTGTCATACCCCCCTATCCCCTGCTGTTGCAGGGCAAAAATGAAATCCCCGAGTATGCCCGTGAGTTGAGCCTGGGAATACACGGTTTTTTCCTGTTGTTTAAAGGCTAAGTAAAAAAAACTTACCAATAAAGGAAAATGCTCTGCCCTTAGCAATTGCAAGGTTTTATCGTTTTTATATAAGGCCTGGGCTTTTTCGTAATTCATCATCAATTTTCATTTCGTTATATCCTGTTTCTTTTCTTAGCTAAATACCTTGTTTTTTTTAGTTGTCTTTGGAATACCCTGTCCAACCTAATCCTGGCTCAAAAACACACTCTACTTTTGCCCTTTCATGTGTGTTTGTGTTCGGCAAATTTGGGTATTCCAAGATTAATTTTTCAATATCGCTTTAGTACCTTGGTATAAGCCTCTTCTTTTCCTACTTTGCATATCTGGCAAATCATGTTCTATCACTGTATTACTAATTTCTTTAATCTGGTCTTTCAAATGCAAGGCCATCTAAGGTATTCAATATTTCTTCTCTCTAACAAAGGCAAAATTATAATTTATTTCTCCATTAAACAGCTACAAAATATAGCAAATACAATAATTCATGTAATGTATTCCAAACATTCAATAAAGAAAAGCAGGGCGGCTTTACTTTCTTTCGGTTTAGAACTATCGCAATAATACATTTTATCTACTTCACAGACCATCTGATTATTGTGGTTTTCCAATTATTTAACATTTGCGGCGTGGCCAGAGAAGAAATTAGTGTTTGTTTGGTAAAATTTAGTTGTTTAATTAAGTCTGGAGGGAAATACGAGCATGCTTTTTTTCTTTTATAGCTTTAGTCAGGGCATAGGTAACTTTAATTTATGTTGGCTCCATTATTTCTTCTAATATTGAACTATTTGTTGTAATTTAGCGGAATAACCTAATTTTAACACTGCTCAATAACCTAATTTAAAAACAGCTTTAAAAGCTAATTATTACACAACGAAATAACCTAACTTATAAACATATTTTTTTTAATACCATCATAATGGCAACACCAGGCGAAAAATTAGCAAAATCCCTTGAGGCATTAAAGGAGTTTCAAGATAGGGGTATTATAGCAATTAAAGCGTCTGAATTAAGCCGAGTGCATAGAGAGCGTTTGTTAAAAAATGGTTTTTTAAGTGAAGTAATGAAGGGCTGGTATTTATCCGTTTCTTCAAATGAACAACAGGGAGATAGCACTTCCTGGTATGCATCATATTGGCATTTTTGTGCAAGATATTTATCTGATAGATATGGTGAAACCTATTGCATTTCACCAGAACAATCATTGCAAATACATGCCGGAAATTGGACTGTTCCCAAACAATTAATTATTAGATCAACACAAGGGGTAAATTCTCAAACACCCTTACCACATGATACTTCATTATTTAGTATAAAATCTCCCTTAGTAAAAAATGCTGAAATTCAAGAAACAAATGGGATACGAATGGTGACACTTCCTTCTTCGCTTGTGCATTGCTCGCCTACCATGTTTATTAGAAGTGCAACAGATATAAGAACAGTACTTCCGATGATAGGTGATTCATCAGGTATTTTATCAATTCTTCTGGATGGGGGGCATAGTACCGTTGCAGGTAGATTGGCTGGGGCATTTAGAAATGTAGGACAGGATAGGATCGCTGAGGATATTGTAAAAACTATGAAGGCTGCGGGATATGATGTCAGAGAAACCGACCCATTTGAAACGAAAACACCAGTTAATTTATCTTCAACAGAAAGATCGCCCTATGTGAACAGAATAAAATTAATGTGGCATTCGATGAGAGAAGTAGTCATTAAACATTTTCCAAAAGCTCCGGGCATACCAGAAGACCATGTTAAATATATTAAAATGGTTGAAGATATTTATGTAACAGATGCTTATCATTCATTATCAATTGAACAATACAAGGTAACACCGGAATTAATAGAGCGAGTTAAAAGTGGTAATTGGGATGTTAAAAAAAATAAGGAAGACAAGCAACAAAGAAATGCTATGGCTGCAAGAGGGTATTGGCAGGCAACGCAGGAAGTTATAAAGAGCATAAAAAAAATACTTAATGGTAAGAATTCAGGACAAGTTACTGATCTTGATCATGGAGATTGGTATAGAGCATTATTTGCACCAAGTGTAACGGTTGGGCTATTAAAAGCATCTGATTTGGCAGGGCACAGAAATAGTCAAGTTTATATAAGTCAATCTAAGCATGTTCCACTAAATGTAGATGCAGTTCGTGATACAATGATATTATTATTTGAATTACTACGTAATGAACAAGAGGCTTCTGTTAGAGCAGTACTTGGGCATTTTATATTTGTTTACATACATCCTTATATGGATGGCAATGGACGAATGGGGCGTTTTATGTTAAATGTAATGTTGGCTTCAGGAGGTTATCCGTGGACTGTTGTTCCTGTAGAGGAACGTAAAGATTATATGGTGGCATTAGAAAAAGCTAGCGTAGAAAATGATATCGAGCCATTTGCTAAATTTTTAGCCCATCTTGTAAAGCAAGGAATGAAGGGAAAGCCCGTTGCAAAAATTTCAACTAAAAGAATGAGTTAATTATAATTTCGATATTTGAAGGTTCGTTTTACTCTATGAAATGAAAAAAAATCTGATCTATAATTTAGCCTTTGTTATCAGAGAGATAAAAAAGAAGTAAATTGTATTACATCCGAAAATGCCTGCCTTATATTTTAAAAATTATGCTGATGCAAGAGTTCTTAATGACAATCCTTTTATTAATGAATGTATTTATTGTAAATATCAATTGGAATATTTTACAGTTGATGATACATGGCCTATAAGTGATAATCCTATAAAAAAAGTTCATAAGAAAACGTATAATGCTTATAAGCACTGGCATGGACTGGAAGATTGTTATCTCAATCTTAATATGGACACCAAATCTATTGAAGTTTATATTCAATTTTGTAAAAAATGTGGGTGGTGGCGATTAGTTAAAGATATCATGATATCAGCTGAAACCTGGCAAATATGGAGTATCAAATTTGGTTGTATTGGAACTTTAAAAAATTTAGAAGAAATTGATTTATATAGTCCAATCGAAGAAATAAGAAATTTTTTATGTGCGAAGTACGAAAAACGCCACTACATTAATCCAAGGGTTTTTGAAATAACAGTTGCTAGTGTTTTTAAAAGTTTGGGATATAATGAATATGTAACAGGATATACTCATGATGGAGGAATTGATATTGTATTAAGAAAAAATGAAATGGAGATTGGTGTACAAGTAAAATGTACTAAAAATAAAATTAGCGTTGAGCAAATTAGATCATTTATAGGGGCTATGGTTGTGTCAGGATATAATAAAGGATTATATGTTACCGCATCATCGTATGAAAAAGGAGCAAATAAAATCATCGAAAAGATATCAAATAAAATTCACCTTCAATTATATGATTCTGTAAAATTTTATGAAGCGTTAGAAATTGCTCAACTTTTTGACGATGATTTTGAAAAATTTAAAAACGATTTGATAGTAAATAAACCTGAAATCTTTTATTATGGCTGGGACACCCCAAACAATTCCCTCTAATCTAAAAAGGCTCCAGAGAAATCTGAAGCCTTTCATGTACCCAGAGCCGGGGTCGTCCCGATAGCTATCGGGACGGCATGTCAGTGAAGACACAGGTGTTTGAGACCAGCGCGTCTACCACCCCGATAGCTATCGGGGCCGCCACTCTACTCATATTTCGATTTTAATTTATTTATTATATCGGGATACAATTGTAAGTTTTCCATATACTTAGAATTCCGCATTCGCTTAATATGACCCTCTATTCCTCTTGCTTGTTCCGGTGACAAATCATCCCAATAAGCAAATAACTCCCAGTCATCTGCCTTTGCGGTAAAACTCAAAGGATAATCTCTGTTTAAATGCAGGCCCAACCGATAATTAAAGTCTCTACAACTTCCTATATAAAATCGGTTCAATTTTTTTGAGTGAAGAATATAGACTGAAGCCATCCCATAAAACAAAAAAAGCAGAGAATTACCTCTACTTTTTTGTGTGTACCCAGAGCCGGGGTCGAACCGGCATGGAAGTGAATCCACTGGTGTTTGAGACCAGCGCGTCTACCAATTCCGCCATCTGGGCATTAAGCCAAGTCGGGAGGGAACTCTTTTCCAATAGAGTGGTTTAATTAAGTTGTTAAAAATCAACAACATAACCACATGCTTATCTCCTCAATTAGTCCCCCTCTTTTCAGGGACTGCAAAACTAATGCTTTACCTGAGAAATACAAAATACTTTTTAAAATATTGTAGGTTCATGATAATTACGTAAATTTGCTGCCCTTTTAATTCTATCCATCATTTATGGAATCGCAGGTAAGAATATTTTCAGGAAGTGCAACAAGGTACCTGGCAGAAAAAATTGCCAAAGCCTATGGTACTCCTCTCGGTAATGTAAACATTATCCGCTTTAGTGATGGTGAAATGCAGGTTTCATTCGAAGAAAGTGTTCGCGGACAAAGTGTTTTTTTGGTTCAGAGCACCTTCCCCCCCGCAGAAAACCTGATGGAGCTCCTGCTGATGATTGATGCCGCCAAAAGAGCTTCTGCACAGGAAATAATTGCTGTAGTTCCTTATTTTGGCTATGCCCGGCAAGATCGTAAAGATCAGCCACGCGTTGCCATTGGTGCTAAACTGGTGGCCGATATGCTGGCTGTAGCTGGTGCCACACGGGTTATGACCATGGATCTCCATGCTGATCAGATTCAGGGCTTTTTTGACGTTCCGGTAGACCATCTTTATGCCTCTACCATCTTCATGCCCTATATTCAAAGCCTTCAGCTTCCACATTTAACTATGGCCGCGCCAGATATGGGTGGCAGTAAAAGAGCCAATGCCTATTCCAAATACCTTAAATGCGACATTGTTATTTGCTATAAACAAAGAACAAAAGCCAATATCGTAGATCACATGACAGCCATTGGGGAAATTGAAGGGAGAGATATTGTTCTGGTAGATGACCTGGTAGATACCGGTGGAACGCTTTGTAAGGCTGCAGATATGATGATGGAAAGAGGTGCCAATAGCGTTAGGGCCATCTGTACCCATCCGCTATTATCTGGTAAGGCCTATGAAAATATTGAAAAGTCAAAAATGAAAGAACTCATCGTTACGGATACCATTCCTATAAAGCCTGAAAGCACTAAAATAAAAGCACTTACCGTAGCTGATTTATTTGCCAAGGTAATTCGGAATATCCATAGTCATGAGTCCATTAGCACGAATTTTATTGTGTAATACCGCCTTATATTAAATAACCGCAGGTGAAAGTTATGGCGGAAACCCAAACCTGCATAAAAAACAAAAAATGAAAACAGTATCATTGAGCGGTTCGCTTCGCGCGAACGTAGGGAGTAAAGATGCGGCCAGTTTAAGAGCAAAAGGAATGGTTCCTTGTGTGCTTTATGGCGGAAAAGAACAAATCCACTTTTACTCAGACATCCGGAACTTTAAACCTATTGTTTATACCCCGGACATATCTCTGGTTGAATTGGATATTGAAGGAAAAAAATTTAATTCCATTCTTCAGGAAGCCCAGTTTCATAAATTAAACGACAGATTAATTCATGTTGATTTTCTAGAAGTACGTGAAGATAAACCAGTGGTAATGGAAATTCCGGTTAAAACCACAGGTGTATCAGAAGGCGTAAGGGCAGGTGGTAAACTTACTATTAAAACCAGAAAACTGAAAGTTAAAGCCTTACCTAAGAACCTGCCTGATGCTATTGTAGTAAATATTGAAGGATTAACCATTGGTAAATATATTGCCGTTGGTGATCTTAGCATTGAGGGTGTTGAATTACTTAATTCTAAAAATGTAACTGTGGTTTCTGTAAATACTACCCGTGCTGCTGCCCAGGCCGATGCCGCTGATAAAAAAGAGGAGAAAAAAGATGATAAAAAAGCTGCACCTGCACCAGCCGCTGCGCCTGCTAAAAAATAAGGAATGTAATTCCCATGTCTTAAAACCCTCCTTTTGAGAGGAGGGTTTTTCTTAGCTTACTTCCTAATTTATTATTAATTTTACAACGTTTTTTAAAAAAAATATACAAATCTCAACGATCATGAATATAGAAGTAATGAAATCAAAGCTACACCGGGTGAGAGTAACCGAAGCTGATTTAGATTATATTGGTAGTGTAACCATTGACGAAAACCTGATGATTGCCGCTAACCTCATTGAAAATGAGAAAGTGGACATTTATAACTACCGAAACGGAGAACGTTTTCACACCTATGTAATAAAAGGAGAGAAGGGTTCAGGAGTAATCTGCCTCAATGGCCCGGCATCACTGAAAGTTAAAGAAAATGATGAGATCATTATCGTATCTTATGCCTCTATGGGCTTTGAAGAAGCTAAAAAACATATACCAACGGTTGTTTTTCCTGACCCTAAAACGAATCAGCTCAAACCCTAAAAAATCTTGAACCCAAAGCTTAAATCCACCCTTAAATATTTGCTTATATTGACACTAGTGAT
>JACCDP011053824.1_pt1 | contig 13575 bp, 9 predicted proteins | sample 7445841 | NCBI WGS metagenome assembly JACCDP01 (sample SAMN15323441, study PRJNA562643) | freshwater metagenome | isolation source: river surface water | place: USA:Blue River Watershed | collected 2017-08-17
GATATTCGATTATTGGGCAAGGAGAAAATTAATCAATTACTCGGGATTAATCTGTCCAATGAAGTTAAGATGGTTGGGTTTGAAACAGCTAATTCCATTACCAATACAGGAAAAAATTCATGGAATAAAGCCAATGGAATGTTATCCATTTGGATTTTAAGTATGTTAAATGCTTCTGAAAAAACGATGGTTGTTGCGCCATTTAAGCAAGATGCGGAGGGTCCTGTTTATACGGATGATTATTTTGGGAAGGTGCCGTCTGACCGATTAAGACATGAAAATGGAGTTATATTTTTTAAGGCTGACGCAAAATATCGAAGTAAAATAGGCATTTCCCCCTCTCGGGCTTTGCCATTTATTGGAAGTTATGATGCGGAAAAACAGGTGTTGACTGTGGCCCAATTTGATTTGCCAGGTGGGAATTCTCAGTATGTCAATGGAAAGTGGGAACTTCAAAAAGACCCATTAAGTGGCGATGCGGTAAATGCATACAATGATGGGGTTAATAATGGAAACCAATTGGGTAAATTTTATGAGATTGAGAGTTCTTCTCCGGCAGCGGAATTGGATCCTGGAAAAACACTAACTCATCATCATAGAACGATGCATTTTATGGGACCTAAACAAGACTTAAGTCAAATCAGTTTGAAAGTTTTTGGTATCACCGTGGACCAGATTAAATAGGTCTATAAGCCGTGAATCTTTTTAGCAAAAGCTAGCGCATTGGGCCCATCCCCATGAATGCAAATAGTGTCGGCGGGTAGGAATATTTTATTTCCATAGCTGTCCCGAACAAAGCCATTTCTTACATCGAGAACTTGTTGGACTACCTGTTCCTCATCTTCATGAACAGCACCCTCTTGGCTTCTGGGTATTAAACTGCCATCCTCTGCATAAGCTCGATCTGCAAATGTTTCATTGGAGACCCTTAATCCCATTTTTAAGGCTTGTGTGATGGAATGACTTTGGCTTAGACCAAATAAAATGAGGTTCGGATCTAGGTCAAAAACAGCTTTTGCGATGGCATGAGCAACGGTTATATTTTTAGCAGATTCATTATACAAGGCGCCATGGGGTTTTACGTGGTTTAGTTTAGCCCCTGATTCGGCTGCCATTTTCTGTAGAATGAGTATTTGTTTTTGGACCAGCTGGTATATTTCGGTTGGACTTAATGGGACCACGGTTCGGCCAAAGTTTTCACGATCCAAGTAGGAAGGATGGGCACCTATTTTTACATGGTGTGAGAGGCAATGTGCGATGGTTGTTCGCATGGTTAACGAATCTCCTGCATGGAAACCACAAGCGATATTGGCCTCGTCGATGAAAGGAATGATAGCGACATCGTCTGGCATTCCTTCTCCTAAATCACAATTGATTGGAATTTTTCTGAAAGAATTCATCTAGTTTTAATTGGCTTATATTTTGAATTTGTCTTATGTGTTTTTGTTGGGCTTCCCACTCTTTCTCAGCAGTTTCTTGGTCTGTTAGGTGAAATACGACTTCATCCCCAGGGCTTTTTTGAGCTAGTTTGGGGAGGTCGGCCGAAATGACGTGCGCGATTCTTGGGTATCCACCGGTCGTTTGATGATCAGCCATTAGCACAATCGTTTGTCCATTAGGAAGGAGTTGGATCGTTCCAAAATTAACGGCAGAGGAAATAATCTCTTCTTTGTTTCTTGCTTGAAAAGGTTCATGCTGTAATCGATAACCCATGCGGTCAGCGTGATGAGATAATTTAAATGGTTTGCAACAAAATTGTCTTTGTGATTCTTCAGTTAATCGCTCCCATTCTCGACCTTGAATGACATGAATTTCGGGGGAATATTTTTGCCAATGGACATCGGCTGACCAAGGAAATATGTGCAAGGAAGAGGTATTCAGCTTGGGCTTATTTTTTAATTCTATTTCACTGTTTTTTAGGAGTCGCCCTTGGCCTAAAAGGCCTCCTTGGACAGCTAAATAAACGATTCTGCCAGATTTAGGGGCGACAAATTGTAATTTTCCGTTCGTTGGAATGAGAATGGGCCTATTTAAGGGGAGGTATTTTTCATTTAGTTTAGCCGAAAAATGGGCGCCTACTAAAGCAATGATGCATGATTTTTTAAAGGTGATTTCGCAAGCAGGAAAATGAATTTCCAAAAGTTCTTCATTTAATTTATTACCCACGAGGGCATTTGCAATAGAAGCAGAAAATTGGTCCATAACACCTCCTGGCCGAATACCCTTTGATTGCAGTCCTCTCATTCCAAAATGTTGGATCGTATCTAAAATGCCTACTTTATGGATAATTAGGCTCATAATTGGTTTTGAGGAATAAATTTAACTCGGTCGCCCGCTTGAAGAATGGGTATTCCATTCGTTAAAAGGGGATAATCCGTATGTCCAATGATGTTCCAACCACCTGGAGAAAAGGATGGGTAAATACCTGTTTGGAGACCTGCGATTCCAATACTCCCAGGGATTATGGGTTGTGGGGAAGATTTTCGAGGCATGGTTAATTTAATATCTAGTTCTCCTAAATAAGCAAATCCTGGGATGAAGCCTAACATATACACTCGATAGGTGGGTTCAGCGTGCAAGCGAATAATTTCATTTGGGTCAAGCCCTTTTTCTTGACTCACTCGCAACAAATCTGATCCGTTTTTACCCCCATAAACTACAGGGACTTCATGTAATCTCGACGAATTAGCTTGTAATTCAATTGGTTCTTCAAGACGCGATTTCACTTGGTCTATCAGGGAATTTAACCCCATTATTTGTTTGACCACATAGTTTAAATCGTAGCAGAGTGTCAAAGAATGATAGGATGGGATAAGATCTAGGACCCCTTTTATAGGGTTTTCTTGAAATTGCTTGAAGCGTGCAATGACCAGGTCGTTGGTCTCTGGATTAATGTGTTTTCCGAATTCAATGGTAATCGCTGAATCACCTAATGCATAGATGTCATAGCCTTTGAGGTTTTCAGAAATCATATTAAATCAAGTTTAGCCTTGTAAATTAGATGATAAAAGTTCTAAATTTTATTAAATTAGCTAAAACAATTTGAAATGAATATCAGGATTTGGCGAAAAGCTAAATGAATATATGACTAGATTTAAAATAAAGGTTTTGTTGATGCTCATATTTTGCGGATTTAATTTGCTTGCTCAAACAAAAAAAATCCCCGTTTGTCATGTTCCTGTCCCTTCAAAAAAGGGATTTATAATGGCCAAAAATGTCACTAACTCCAAAATCATTAAGGAAGTAAATGTGCAGGGAATGGTTCGTATTCCAGCAGGTACTTTTGGTATGGGTTCGCATACTAAAGAGGGAAGAACAGATGAATATCCCGTTCACATGGTGAAGCTGGCTGGTTTTTGGATGGATCAAACAGAGGTTACAAATGCTCAATTTCAGGAGTTTGTTCAGGCGACGGGATATGTGACCACGGCTGAACGACCTATTGATTGGGATGAAATGAAAAAACAGGTACCTGTTGGCACCCCGAAACCCCCGGATTCTTTGTTGGCCGCTAGTTCATTAGTTTTTATGCCAACCCTTGGTCCCGTAAACTTGAGCGATTATAGTCAATGGTGGCAATTTAAGCGTGGGGCCGATTGGCGTCACCCATCGGGGCCACTTTCTAACATCATAGGAAAGGAAAATCATCCTGTGGTTCAGGTCTCTTGGGATGATGCTCAGGCGTATGCAAAATGGGCCGGGAAACGTTTGCCTACGGAAGCTGAATGGGAATGGGCTGCTCGTGGGGGATTAAAAAATATGGAATATCCGTGGGGAGCTGAATCTGTGGACAAAGGAAAAATCAAGGCAAATACGTGGCAGGGCAAATTTCCTTATCAAGATGACGCCAAAGATGGGTATAAATTTACAACGGCACCAGTAAAAAGTTTTCAGGCGAATGGCTATGGTTTATCGGATATGGGAGGCAATGTTTGGGAGTGGTGTTATGATAATTATAGGCCTGATTATTATAAAGTGTTAAAACCTAAGTTGGCGATTTCTCCTCGGGGGCCCAAGGATAGTTTTGATCCTGATGAGCCTGGAATTCCCAAAAAAGTCATGCGCGGAGGGTCATTTTTGTGTAATGATTCGTACTGCGCTAGTTACCGGGTGGCGGCCCGAATGAAATCAAGTCCGGATTCAGGATTGGAGCATACTGGATTTCGCTGCGTCAAGGATTTGTAATTTTTATGAAAAAGGTCTTAGATCAGGACCCAATGGTCTTTTCTTTTTAGATTTAACTGTAACGCATTTTAAATGATATTTTTATGTTAGAACAAATGATTGCTTATTTTGATACGATTCCAAGCTCACATAGGGCGCTTATTTTAGCAGGTGGAATTACCTTTTTCTGGATCATCGAGGGAGCGATCCCTATGTTTAAAAATGAGTATCGGAAGTGGCAGCATGCTAAGTTAAATTTGGTTTTTACGTTAACGACCATCATTATCAATTTCATTTTTGCCTCCATTATTGTACAAGCAAGTGATTGGACTGTTTTAAACCATTTTGGTCTATTGCAAATTTACACGTTACCTACATGGCTTTTCTTTTTGCTAGGCATGTTATTATTGGATTTAGTTGGGGCTTATTTTATTCATTGGATTGAACATAAGGTAAAAGTTCTTTGGAAATTTCATATGGTGCATCATGCTGATACGTATGTAGATACCACGACAGCTAATCGTCATCACCCAGGTGAGAGTGTATTTAGAGCGATTTTTACTTTGATTGGGGTATTTATTTGTGGTGCTCCTATGTGGTTAGTGATGGTGTATCAAAGTTTAAGCGCTTTACTATCTCAGTTTAATCATGCCAATATCGCTTTGCCGGCATCCTTGGATAAACTCATTTCCTATGTTATTGTGTCTCCCAATATGCATAAAATTCATCACCATGAGGTGAGACCACAAACAGATTCGAATTATGGCAATATTTTTTCTATTTGGGACCGTATTTTTGGAACTTTCCAGGTGATGGAATTATCTGAAATCCGCTATGGGCTTGATGTTTTAGATGGTGGGCAAGATAAAAACATGTCATACCAATTAGGTTTGCCGTTCAATAAAGATATTAAGACGGATTAAAAGCCATTAATTTAGTAATTACCAATGGAAAAAAGAGTCTTTTTGAAAAACATGGCATTGCTTTCAGGCTTCTCGAGTCTCAAAAAGCCTGTTAGTACCTTGAAAGAATTGATGGAGTATTCGAAGGAGAAAAATCCAAAGGATTTGGCTATTGACGAGGCCTATTGGGCCCAATATCGCAAATTATACCGATTGAAATCGGAATACATTAATTTGGAAAGTGGCTACTATAATATTCTTCCAGAAGAAATTTTAGAGCAATACATCCAGCATATTCGTGAGGTAAATTTACAGGGGGCTTATTATATGCGAACGGTTCAAATGGCCAATCGGGAAAAAGCCACTAGTCTTGTTGCGGAATTAATGGGTTGTTCAGTGAAAGAGCTGACGTTAACTCGCAATACCACGGAATCATTGGATATGATTATTGGTGGATATCCTTGGAAATTAGGTGATGAAGCGGTGATGGCCCAGCAGGATTACCCGGCTATGTTGGATATGTTTAAAATGGTCGCCAAGCGCTTTGGTGTAAAAAATAATGTAGTTTCTTTACCCTTGGATCCAGCTTCAGATGATGAAATCGTGGCTTTGTATGCCAATGCGATTACACCCAAAACCAAGTTGTTGTTAATATCTCATGTGGTTAATATCTCCGGCCAAGTAATGCCCGTTAAAAAAATCTGCCAAATGGCGCATGAAAAGGGCGTAGAGGTTATGGTGGATGGAGCACATGCAGTGGCTCAGCTTATTTACACGCTACCTGAGTTGGGTTGTGATTATTACGGGGCTAGTTTACATAAATGGTTGGCAGTTCCTTTGGGGGTCGGCATGTTATATGTTAAAAAAGAAAAGATAGCTAAGATTTGGCCATTGATTGCCGAGACAGAATTTCCAGATGAGGAATTTGATATTAAGCGTTTAAGTCATTTGGGGACACATCCTGTGCATGCACATTTGGCTATTTCAAATTCGATTGAATTTTATAAAAAAATGGGCCCGGAAAATAAATTGGCCCGATTACGTTATTTGCAAAATTATTGGACTTCTCGTGTTCGCAATATATCGGGGGTTTTAATGAATACTCCTAAGGATCCTGCTCGAAATTGTGCCATTGCCAATGTAGGTATCAAAGGAATTCTAGCGCCGGATTTAGCTAAGAAACTTTTGAATCAATACGGAATTTATACGGTGGCGATCGACAATTCAAATGTGCACGGCTGTAGAATTACGGTCAATGTTTTTACCTCTACTGCTGAGTTAGATTTGTTGGTTAAGGCGATTAAAGAAATGGCTGCGGCTTGATAATCAGGGCTAATTGAGGTTTAATCAACTATTTTGCCTAGTTTTGTGGCTGATATTTTTTATTTAAAAAACATATTTTAAATTCTTGAGAAAGGCTCAGTATCGAATCTTACGTTTATTTTAAGGAGATTTACAAATGAAAAAGGTAGCGATTATAGGTGCAGGGCCAGCAGGTTTAACAGCGGCATATTTATTAGGGAAGGCCAATGTAGCTGTAACTGTTTTTGAAAAGGACCCAACATATGTGGGTGGAATTTCTAGAACTGAGTCTTACAAAGGATTTCATTTTGATATTGGAGGGCATCGGTTTTTTTCTAAATCTCAAGAAGTTGAAGATTTTTGGACGGAGATTTTGGGAGATGAGATGTTGGAGAGGCCTCGAAGTTCACGTATTTATTACAATAACAATTTCTTTTCATATCCATTAGTTGCGATGGAGGCACTTTTGAAATTGGGGATATTCCAAAGTATTCTTTGCGTACTTAGCTATTTACAAGCCAAGGTTTTTCCGATTAAAAATCCAAAGAATTTTGAGGAGTGGGTGACTAACCAATTTGGGAAGCGCTTATTTAATATCTTTTTTAAGACCTATACTGAGAAAGTTTGGGGGATTCCGTGTAATGAAATTTCGGCAGATTGGGCAGCCCAAAGAATCAAAGGCTTGTCCTTAAGTTCAGCGATTTGGAATGCCTTATTCCCAAATAAAAATAAAAAGAAAGGGGACGGAGTTATAAAAACGTTAATAGATTCCTTCCGATATCCTAAAAGTGGACCTGGTTTAATGTGGGAAACATGCGTTGAAAAAAGTAAGGCCTTTGGAGTAGAAATTTTAATGAATAATGGGGTAAAAAATATAGAGTTAAAGGAAGATTTGTGGAGTGTTCATACATCTAATAATGAAGTTTTAGATGGTTTTTCTCATGTACTTTCTTCGGCGCCCATGAGGGAATTAATCCCAAGCATTATCCCTTCCTTGCCTCAAAAATCGTTGACAGCAGCCGCTAAATTAGGCTACCGGGATTTCCTTACCGTGGTTTTGATTTGTAAGGATGAAGATGCCTTCACGGATAATTGGATTTACATTCATGATCCAAAAGTTAAAGTAGGCCGAGTGCAGAATTTTAAATCATGGAGTCCTTATATGGTTCCTGATCCTTCTATGGCGTGTTACGGACTTGAATATTTTTGCTTTGAAGGGGATGGTTTGTGGACTAGCTCAAATGAGGATTTGATTGCTTTGGGTAAGAAGGAGATTTCACAAATAGGTTTAACGAATGAGAATTCGGTGATAGATGGGTATGTGGTACGTCAACCCAAAGCCTATCCTGTGTATGACCATGCGTATAAAGAGCATTTGTTAGATATTAGAGAAGGCCTTGAATCTTATCCAGGTTTATATTTGGTGGGTAGAAATGGGATGCATAAATACAACAACCAAGATCATAGCATGATGACGGCGATGTTAGCCGCTAAAAATATTATCTCAGGGAGTCAATTATACGACGTTTGGGATGTAAATGAGGATGCTGAATACCATGAAGGAGGTGATCGCGGGGCAGAATCAGGAATTGTAGGACGCGCAGTCCCAGGCAAAGTTTGATTTAATTTTCGAATGAAATCTTAACTTTTGTACTTCTAAATTGAATATACGAAATCCAGAAAAGTAAAATAGGCACAGAAATAGTGAGTTGTCTTGGCAATGCAGAAATCAGTGAAGACAAGGCTAAATAGGCTAATATAAAGAGGGCCAAAAAGTTAATTTCAAGGGGACATTTTCTGAAATTTAACCCCCACAAATAAAGGGTTAATATAAAAAAAGTTAGCAAAATCGCGTTGGGCACGAATCTCAATAATCCTCTTTCCGTATGAGAAAAACCTGTTTGCGGAAAGTTAAACCATAATCTACCCTGGTTTGTGAACCAATTCCTAAGATACTTTATTGGGTGTTTTTTAATATTTTCAATCCCCTTTTTTTTGTATGCATCATCGCTTTCAACTCCTTTCAGGGTTAAAAAATAGGTAAAATCACTTAAATGGTTTTTATATAAGGTGGGGCCACCTACCTCCTGACCATTGAACAATGTTTCTGGGAACCAATCACCAAATTCATTTTCATACGGGGTACTCATCCAATATAGATTCATTCCACCGCTATTCCCCCAGTAAAATACTCTACCAGTTAAGTTATAGGTGTAAGTTAGGTATGGAGTGACTATTGCAAAGGCAATCCCTAGTGCAATGAGTAAACTTTTTATCTTTGGTTTCTTGATATTTTTGATTCGAAAAAATAGAAATACAGTGGCCCAGAAAATAAGCATGAGTAATAAAATATACCCAAAGATGAACTTGGTCAGAACGATTAGCCCTATAATGACGCCTGAAAGATATAAATAATTTTTATGGCCTTTCGTGTAATACGTGGTTATTGTCAACAACAGAGAACTCATTAAAAATGAGGTGAATGGTTCGGTCAATATGGATGGAATTTCTTGGTATCCCAGATAGTACAAGCCCCAAGCAGAAGATGCTATTAAGGCTACTTTGGTATTTGTATATGCTTTAATGGATTTAAATAAAAAAACAACGCTCATGTATTGCATACATGCATTCGCTAGAGGGATGGTTAGTAAGGGTAAATGGAAGTATAAAAATGGAACTAAAAAAAGGGGGTAGCCTGGACCATTCCAAAGGAATACGACATTTTTCGGGGAGTAGAATCCTTGTAAAAGATTTTGGGCATACATGATGTACCTACTTTCGTCGCCCTCCATTTTATCGGAATGTAACTTCAAAACCAATAAGATGAAAATGACTAAGAAAGGACTAAATACCAACCAAGGATTCCCAAATTTCAACTTCATTTTGTATTGCTCTTTATTAATTATTTCAATTCAATCACCATATCGATTTCTACGGCAACATTATTAGGCAACACATTCACGCCAATAGCTGAACGGGTATGTCGGCCACGTTCTCCGAATATTTCTACCATTAAATTTGAGAAACCATTCATAACGCTAGGCTGTTGGGTAAAATTAGATTCTGAATTCACAAATCCATTCACTTTTACAATTCTTTTTACGCGATTTAAATCACCAATGTTTGCTTTTAGAGTTGATAGTAAATTAATACCCACGAGCCTTGCCGCTGCTTGACCTTGCTCGATACTTAGCTCTTTCCCTAATTTCCCAACCACTTGTCCTCCCTCTGGCTTGTCTGGAATATGCCCAGATAAATAAACCATATTTCCAGAAATGATACATTTTATGTAATTGGCCATCGGAGTGCTAGGCGCTTTCAATGCTATCTTTAACGCTTTGATTTGTGCTTCTGCATCGATTGCTTTTTCAATGAAATGCAGACTGACAGGGGCCTGAACCAAAATATCTTGGTGCGTATTTGTTAATTCACCTGTTTGATCGTTAAAGGAATAAACTTCCACTTTGTGATCATCTTGACTTGCCACATAAACAAAATGGCCCGTTGGGTCAAAATTAAAGTTTCTAGGTTTCCGCGCAACCGTTACATGTTTCACCTTCTTTAAAAGTCCATCAGCTTGTACGGCGAAAATAGTTAATTCATTAGAGCTGATTCGATTAGAACTAATCAACCACTTTTCATTCGGAGAAAGGTGAATATCAGCACTTCCTTTATCAGGTGATTTTGCCGTATCTGCATCCAATGTTTGAACTAAATTTAATTGATTGTTGGTCACTTTAAATACGTCGACCTGTCCCTTTAATTCGGTAATCAAATAGGCATTGCTGCCAGCTTTATTGAAAATTAAATGCCGAGGACCTTGACCTGCCGGTACGGTTGTTGCTGTAAATTTTTCTTCCACAGTTCCATCTGCAAAAATTTTATGTTGGTATATTTTATCCGTACCCAAGTCATTTACATATAGGTAGTTCTGATCAGGCGAAAGGATTGTCATGTGAGCATGTGGTTGTTTTTGTCGGCTTGGGTGAACGCTTGCTCCCGTATATTGAATGATCTGATTTACAGGAGAAATACGCCCCTCAAATGTTTTAAATACGCTTAAACTTCCTCCTGAATAATTGGCCACATATAAAGTTTTGCTCGCCTCCCGGTATAGTATATAACATGGTCCTGGACTAACCGTTAAGCTTGAACTTAATTTTTCAAATTGGCCCTTTGTATTTTTTACAAAGGAGCTAACAGCCGACTTCCCTCCGGCTTCTTCTGTGACCGAAAATAAATATTGGCCATCCGCGGAAATATGTTGGAAAGATGCAGCTGGTGCTTGCAAATCGTAGGCTTTTCTTGATTTTCCACTTTGAAGGCTGATATCAAAGACTTCAATACCTGGATTCCCTGTCTGTGTGTAGGAACCTACTACGAGTTGGTGGGTCAAAGAATCTGCGGGTACAAAACTTAATAAGCTAAGGGCGATCGTTAAAAACATTTTTTATAGGTTTAGATAGACCAAATTATTAAATTTTTTCAATTAAACCCGTGGTGGGATCAACTTATAAACGACGGGAGTTATTATTCGGGATAAAAGCGTGGACGAAATAAGTCCACCAATCATCACAATGGCCAAGGGAGAAATCAACGGATTCGTCGAAATAGCAATCGGGATTAACCCGCCAATGGCCGTAAATGTCGTTAAGATAATGGGCAGAAATCGAACCTCTCCTGCTTCACGAATAGCTTCTTCCATCGGCATTCCCTCTCTCCTTAATTGGTTAGTAAAGTCGACCAATAAAATGGTATTTTTTACCTCAATCCCGGCGAGTGCAATCATGCCTATCGTTGCTACAAATGACATAGAATTTCCAGTAAAATAGAGTGCTAATAAGGCCCCTACAATACCTAATGGAATGACGGAGAGAACAATAAGCGTGCTTTTAAATGTCCCAAATTCTAGGACTAAAACAGCTATAAATGTAAAAATCGTGACTAAAATAATGGTACTAAATCCCCCAAAGGAGTCATTTTTACTTTCCACTTCACCGCCCATTTGGAAGCGATAACCCTGGGGTAAATTAATCTGATTTAAGGAGGACTCCACCTCACGGATGACTTCAGAATTCAGGTATCCTTTTTTAACGAATGAGCCGATAGAAACCAAACGAGATTTATTTAAATGATTAATGCTTTGCGGGGATGTTTCTAATTTCAAATGAGCTACTTGCGATAATGGGATCGCCACTCCCTGAACATTATTCACATATAAATCATCAAAAACGCGAAGATCAGGTTGATTTAGATGGGGTTTAGAAACTTGTATAGTAAACTCATTTCCATCCTTATCCGTCATTTTCCCTAAATCAAAACCTGAAATAACCATCCGAACCATTCGATCGATACTGACCGTTGGGATACCCAGCATACTCGCTTTTTCTTTGTCAATTTCAACGCGAATATCTGATTTTAAATTTTTTAATGGGTTATTGATATAAATAGTTGCCTTATTTTTTGCGAGTAAATTTTCTACCTTAATGGCTAATATGCGTAGGGTATCTATATTTTTCCCCAAAATACGCACCTCAACTGGAGCAACCACAGGAGGCCCTTGTTCGAAGTTCTTCACCTCAACCTTCGCTCCTGGATACGGGGTCCATTTGTTTCTAAGTTGGTCTATGATTTCAATTTTCCGATCGGCCCTTGTCCCTTCTTTTAATTGAACAAATAGACCGGCATAGTCACTACGCTCATTTAATGGAATAACATTATAATAAATTCTTGGGTTACCTTTTCCCACATTGGCTGATACAAATTGTACTTCTGGTATCAGTTTTAACTCTTTTTCAATCTTTTTGCAAATGGAATCCGTATAGGCAATATTGGACTGCATTGGGCTAAAAATATTCACTAAAAATTGAGGCTTTTCTGAGGATGGGAATAGACTAAAACCTAGGATTGGAAATAATTGAAGAGAAGCAATAAAAATACCTAGCGCGATCAAAAGCGTGATGACCGGTTTTTTAATGGCGACATCTAGCAATTTGGTATAACTCCCAGATATGAGTTTTTTGATGGTTCTTAAAAAAATGTTTCCATCCGGATGGCCCTCATGTTTTTTTAAGATTCTGCTCGATAAAAATGGAACGACCGTAAGTGAAACTAATAGAGAAGCCAAAATGGAGGAAATGACCGCCATGGGTAGACTTCTGATAAAATCTCCAGAGGAATCCGGTAGAAATACAAGGGGCATAAAGGCGACAATTAACGTAATGGTGCAGCCTAAAACCGCCATGCCAATTTGGTTTGTAGCCTTTAAAGTAGCTTCTAACCTGGTGTGGCCTTCACGCATCCAGCGTTCGATATTTTCAACAACCACAATACTGTCATCGACCAACAAGCCCAAGGCGACCACAAAGCCCACAATACTTAATTGGTTTAGACTATAACCCAATGAATTTAACATGATAATTCCAATCGCAAGGGATAGTGGAATGGAGATCATCACGACCAATGAAGCCCGTAATCCCAATGGTAAAAGCGTTATTGCGACGAGTAATATGGCAATTATAAAGTCTTTGAACAAGCCACTTAAGCGTTCACTTACGTTGTATGCTTGATCAAAATGCACAACCAAATCGATGTTTGAAGGCAAGGTCTTTCTGAAATTCTCAATGATTGGAAGGTATTCTTTTTGTGTATTTGCGATGTTTTCATTTCCCTTTAACGCGGCAGACACAAACACGCAACGATTCCCATTGAGCCGAGTGATATGCTTGTCAGCACCGTAGCTAAAATAGACGGAAGCCACATCTTTCAGCAACACATTTTTTCCTTGATATGCGAAAACAACCGTATTTTTAATTTCGTCAATGTTTCGATATTGTCCACTTGTTTTGATGTTAAACGATTTACTGTTTTCAACTAAATTACCTCCTGGAATATTTGCAATCTCACTTTGTATGGCTTGAAATATCCGCTCCGTCGAAATCATCATTTGTGCCATTTTTTCGATATTCAAATCTATCTTGACAAATTGATCAGGTAAACCAGCAATTTCGATCTTCTTAAGGCCTGTGACTTTTTCCAAATCCTCTTGCAATTGCTCAGAATAGATTTTCAATTTATCTTGTGAAGCATTGTTTGACACGAGGGCCATTTGTAAAATGTTCGTACCGGTAGGTGTGACTTTTTGCAAGTCAATTTTCGCAATATCCTTGGGTAACTCATCACTCAAACTGTTAATCTCCCGGACCAA